>Ga0272440_1000203_pt1 | contig 49420 bp, 42 predicted proteins | sample SSMMMBAug17_FD_192440 | JGI IMG/M metagenome (GOLD analysis project Ga0272440, IMG submission 192440) | Marine sediment archaeal communities from Little Sippewissett salt marsh, Falmouth, MA, United States - SSM-MMB-Aug17 | ecosystem: Environmental > Aquatic > Marine > Wetlands > Sediment ...
ATTGTGTAACAAAAAAAGATATTAACTATTAAATACCTTTGCCTGGCAATGCATAAACTACAATTTTTTGCCGACGAAATGACTTAGCCTTCTTATACTGAGTCCTTTCAATGGAAATTACAAAATGAACAAAAGTATTGAAAAACAAATAAATGAAGCGATACATATAAAAACTGAAAATAATTCAACGCAAAATAATATTTCTGGCGTAAGAAAGATAAGTGGATGGATGGTTCATTTTTTTACTGCTACAGGAGCTGTTTTCAGTCTACTGGCCCTTTACGCAATATATTGGTGGAATTTTAAACTGGCATTTTGGTCAATGGCAGCAGCGATTTTTATTGATTCCATTGACGGTTTTATGGCACGCAAAGTTAGAATTAAAGAAGCTGTTCCTGGAATAGATGGCGCTATGCTAGATAATATCATTGACTATGTAAATTATGTTATAGTCCCTGCATTCTTTATACTAATTGAAAATGATCTTCTACCTTTTGGATTAAGTATCGTTAGTTCTGGAATAATTGTTATTTCATCATCCTATCAATTTTCTCAAATTGATGCAAAAACCAGTGATCATTTTTTTAAGGGGTTTCCAAGTTACTGGAATATCGTCGCATTTTATTTGTTTATATGGAAACAAAATCCATGGTTCAATTTTGGAATCATTATTTTGTTAGGTATATTGGTTTTTGTGCCTATCAAATATGTTTATTTGTCCAGGCCACATTATTTAATTAAAAATAATTTATTAAAAACATTGATGCTAGCATTTTCAGTATTATGGGCTTATTCAGCTGCAATGATGCTATGGATGAGTCCGGAATCGAATGCATTTTTTGAATTTATACTTTTGATATATATATTTATTTATTTTGCGGTTAGTTTGTATCGTACCTTTATACCACTACAAATGAATAATGTGAAATAAATATTAATTAAAGCAATAGCTGGTTGAGTGTTTAATAAGAATGGCGTTAAGAATCCACATTAAACAAGAAGAAATTGAATAAAGATATAGTTTAAAAGTATTTTAGTGTTATTAGAAAGAGTAACATGCATTCTGAAAAGAAAATTAACGTACCACAAAAATATTTGCATAAGTATTCAAAAGCGGAAATCAATGAATTTCCAGTCAGACAATATGATGGAACAATTTATTTAATCAGTTCTTTTGAAAAAATGGCAGAAACAAATGCAGAAAAACTTTTGGAAAGTGAAAGTTTGTTTGGTTTTGATACAGAAACGCAACCATCATTTAAAAAGGGCAAAAATAACCCCCCTTCTTTACTTCAACTGGCAACACGTGATGTTGTATTGATTTTTCAAATCTCAAAAAAATTTTTTCCAGAGATTATTCAAACCATTCTTTCTGATCCTTACCGACTTAAAGCAGGAGTTGCTGTACGCGATGACATATTGGGTTTAAAACGTTTGTATGATTTCTCTGAAGCAGGCTTTGTTGACATTGGTGAGATAAGTAAAAATATTGGATTACAAACTAATGGGTTACGAAATCTTGCTGTTAATCTATTGGGATTTAGAATTTCAAAATCATGTCAAAAATCAAACTGGGGAAAAAAACGTTTATCAAAACAACAAATTCTTTATGCAGCAACTGATGCTTGGGTGAGTCGACAATTGTTGATTCAAATGAAGCATTTAAATTTTACCTGAATGATATTCAGAATAATTCAATGATCAAAAAATCTATCCAGATATCAGTAGGTTTAATATCTTTTATAATTGTTTTTATATCAACAACATATTTATCGGTATATTTGTTTGTTAAAACTGAGAAAAAAATTATTATGCCGGATATTACTGGTAAAGATATCATTTATGTCCTTGAGCTTTTAAGTGAGAATAACTTAAATACAAGAGTGAAAGGTAATGAATATCATTCAAATATTCCAAAGAATCATGTAATTTCTCAACATCCAAAACCTGGAACAGAGCTTAGAAATGGAAGAGATGTATCAGTCATTTTATCAAAAGGTAGTAAATGGCTTATATTGCCAGATTTAAGAGGTATGAATACTGAAAAAGCGCAGATTATATTGGACCAACAACGTTTGTGTCGTGGGGTTGTTACAAAAGTATATCATTCTGAGTTAAATAATGAAATGATAGTTAGCCTATATCCACAAGCAGGATCAAAAATTACACGTAATACATGTGTAAATATTTTAGTGAGTCGTGGAAGTAGAATACAGAAATATCTTATGCCTGATTTTACAGGTGTTGCAATAGAAGAATCATTAATGGTTTTAAGTCAGATAGATATTGAGCCCTTATCAGTTAAATACGATTCAGATGATCTGTGGCCAGAAAACAGAATAATTAAGCAAAAACCCATGTTTGGTTATCCAGTAACGAAAGATGAAGCAGTATACTTAACAGCAAATCACAAAAAACTAAATATTGGTCAAAGAAAAAGTGGCGTTTCATTGTATGTTTATACTGTACCAAATGGATTTTTACAAAAATATGTGTTAATTCGGTTCAATATTTTTGGTGTTACTATTCATGTTTGTGATAATTTTTTACGTCCTTCAAAAAAAGTTTATTTAGTAGTTCCAAATGACTGCGATGCATCAGTTTTTGTCTATCAAGATGATGAGTTAGTGGATAGTAAATTTTATTAAATAAGTTTATTAGGTAAAGATTATGAGAAAAATTGCTCCATCAATACTGTCAGCTGATTTTTCAAGACTAGGTGAAGAAATACAAGCTGTTGAAAACTCAGGAGCTGACATGATCCATATTGATGTAATGGATGGACATTTTGTACCCAATATAACAATGGGGCCATTAGTTGTTAGTGCTGTAAGGAAAATAACGAAGCTGCCATTAGATGTGCATTTAATGGTTCAAAATCCAGACCAATATATTTCAGCGTTTGCAACTGCTGGCGCGGACATGATTTCTATTCATGCAGAAACATGCAATCATTTAAACCGCAGCGTTCAACTATTAATAGAAAACAAGGTGATTCCTGGCGTTGCTTTAAATCCATCAACCCCAATTGGGACTTTAAAATGGGTTATGCCGCAATTAAAATATGTTTTGATTATGAGTGTTAATCCTGGATTTGGCGGACAATCCTTTATTCCTACTACATTAGAAAAGATAAATGAACTCAAACAATTAATTATTAGAAAGAAATATGATATTGAAATTCAAGTTGATGGTGGTGTTAATATCAATACTGTGAAAGAAATTGAACGTGCCGGTTGCGATATTTTTGTTGCCGGTTCAGCGATTTATGGTAAAAATGACTATAAGGTTGCAATTGATCAGTTAAGGGGATAAATGTCAGCCTGGTGCCAGGCTCTGTGGAATATACATTTGTTAATATTTATTTATAAATAAACAGAACCTTTTTAAGAAACTCCTTTCGGCGACATACAGTTTAACCCAAATCTGTGGCGCACTTTTTGCCCAAAGCAAAAAATTACCTAAACAAATAAATTTCATTTGATGCTTGTCTTATTTTGATTTTTTTTACTTTCCAGCCATCCTTATCTTTATTTTACCTACCGATACTGACCTATACTCTTGGATATCCTCTCAATTTATACCAAATATTAAATATTTTACCATATTCTGATTTTTTTTACACATTTAGTTGATGTATCAAACTTGAAAAAACTGGTTCCATGTTTATTAATGCCTGGGGTCAGTTTTGATTGTTGCTGACATCACTCAAGTGAGTTGAATGACCTAAACAACTGAGGAAACAATGCGCCTGAACATGTTGTGCTTGTATTTGAATCAACAAGGAGTGGTAAAAAAATATATTTATGATAAAATGTATTGAAAACCATCAAAAAAAAGGCTATATCCGAACTTGTCAAGAAGTAAATATATTAGCAATATATGAATTTTATGGGTCTATCGAATCCCTTAAAATATTAATTTCAAATTCTTTCTAAATGATTAGCAATTTAAAATCAATAATATCGTATATTTCTTTTTCTATGATCTTACAACTTCTGTTGTTCCTGGCATGAAACATGCTCATTATTTTTAATCGTTATTTAGTTGGATAAAAAAATGCTGGAAATTCAGAATGCAGATTTAATTACAGAAAAAAACAAGGTAAGTTGGGCGGCTGCTATTTTTTGCTTTCCAGAAGCAAAAAATATGCCAAGAAAATAAATTGGATTACCATAAATATAATTATGAAAAGGAGAAAAATGAAAAAAACCACTTTGTTATTATTTACATTGGTAATGCTCATGATGACTATCCCGAAAGTGTCAGTAAGTGTTCCACCGGAAGCTGTTCAGGGGCTAATCTCCACATCTCATTCAAAAAATGTTCCATCAAAGACGACAGCCATTGATATGGAATGGTCTATTCCAACAGGGTATACAGGTTATTATTATACCTTGTTTGCAAAAACAACTGACTATACGCAGTTTACCTTTGATGAAGATTCATCTGAAGACATTCCTGTTATTGAGGATCCCTTTGCAAACTACAATCATACAGGTGATGATGCCTCGTACTATTTCTATATTGCACCAGTATGGACCGACGGAATACCGCCTGAACAGTATGGGCCCACCTCTTCATATGGACCTATTATTATTGATAGAACTCCACCCACAGGTACTGTCATAATTTCACCCAAACCATCACCTACATCCAATGTGACGTTGACATTTAGTACTGATGATGCAGTTAAAATGCGTGTCAGTAATCTTGGCATTGGCCAGGGGACTGAAATTGATTTTCTAACTTCAATGCCCTGGGAGCTTGAAGAAGGTGAGGGAGTTCGATCTGTTTATGTGCAGCTTTCAGATATTGCTGGTAATACAAGTAATATCAGTGATAGTGTAACAGTCTGTGAGAATACTGCACCACAGATATACAAGAACAGTCAGCAATATGCTGATAGCACAAAAATAGTTGCCGGACTTTCAATTATTGATTTTGAAGGCGGTCTTTTATCATTATCAACAACATCTGAAAATTTAACCCTCATCGCAGGCAATACTTTCAATATCACAGGTATTGGCTGGACTGAAAATGGAAATCTTTATAATATCAATGCCACTGCCGGAGAAACAATCCCACTTTCTTTTACATACGATGGGCTTGCTATTGAAAATCTTGAACCTGAAACCATATCAATTACAGTAAACGATCCTGCCAATCTCAGCGCAATCTGTACTCTTAAAATTTATTTAAAAGGTGATTTAAATGGCAATGGTATTGTTGAACTGGTTGATGTTGAAAAAGCCTTTTATTTTAATGCCGGTTTATATGCTCCCTCAGCTCTGGAATCTTACATCATTAACACAGTGGATGATGATAAAATCATTTCAATGGATGATTTACGAGATATTTTTATTCGATGTATGGGATTATAAGGAGAAACATGATGATTTTGAAAGATATAAAGGCTTTTTTGATTGCAATGACGATGGTCTTTACAGGCACAATGAATATTTTTGCAGCACCTGAACTTTCAATACCCAAAAATATCACTGTTTCAGGAACACAGACTCAGGTACCCATTTATATTTCTGGCGTATCCGGTGCTGGGATCAATGGTTTTAAAGTAAGATTTGATTATGATGAAACCTTGCTGACCAATCCGCAACTGATTCTTGATGATACACTTTGCGAGAATAAAAATGTATTATCAGGTCCACCACAAGATGGAAATGGTGGTGATTTTTTAATTACATTGTTTTCAGGCTTTTCTGCCTCTGAAGATGGTATTCTCGCAATTATTCAACTGGATGTAGATCCCAATTTTTTATTTTGTGAAAAATCCTTTGTTATCGCACAAACAGCTTTATTAAATGCCAGTTATCAAGAGATTGCATATACTGTTTCGGATGGTATTCTGATGCGTTTTGAACCTGGGTATGAAAATAACGTTTTATCAATCGGAAAGACAGATAATTATGAAATCAAATCAGCACAAAATAATATGTTAACACTGGAAACATCATTATTTGAAAATAATGGTTTTGTTATGACTGGGCATAATGATGGTGACATGTTATTTGATGTGCCGGCATCCAATGGTTATGATCAAATAATGTCCTGTAAATGGTATGTAGATGTTCATGGCAATGCACCTGAAACAATCACCATGACATTCTCTCTTCCTCAAATAAATGCAACGATCAGTTATTTTGGGCTGCTTGCAAGCTCAGATAATACATCATTAACTGCATATGAAGAATTGGATCGCATTGCAGTTGGAAATGATACAAAAGAATTCTTGGTATTTGCATTATCTTCCGAGCAACTGACTGAAAATCATTTTTATGCACTTGGTGTGAAATATAAATCTGAAGCGATACGCACCATCCCCACATTGAATGAATGGGGAATGATTTTCTTTGCAAGCCTTATATTCATGATATCAATTATACAAAGCAGATATAAGGTGCCATCATGAGATTAATGATCATACTTACAATCATGTTCTGTTTTTTTATTGGGCATGCCATTGCAAAGCCTGTTGTATCAATACCAAAAGATATCAGTATAACGACACAAAACACTGTGGATATCCCCATATACCTTTCTGAAATTACAGATAATATCAATGGATATTTTTTAAGAATTAATTATTCAGATCAACTCTCTCATCCAACAGTCATTACTGAAGGCACCCTTTCACATGGCCATGAGGTGCTAAGCGGACCACCAACAGATGACTTAGGCGGAAAAATTGCTATTGGTATAATGGCTGGTTTCCAGCCTCAAACTGATGGATTGATACTTGTCATCAGATTGACTGCATCATCAGACTTTGAACAATCTAATGTCACATTTGTATTAATTAAGAGCAAACTTTACAATGCCCTGTATCAGGAAATATCATCAGTTTTTCAAAATGGTTTTATTCAACGAATTGAACAATCACAGGTACACCTGGATATTAACAATGATCAACGTCTTAACCTGATTGATGTAATTATGTTAATGAATTACCTGATTATGGATTGATTGGGCACATTCTAAAAAGTAGGATTTTTTGGCGAACATAAGGAGCGCAATGCATAGGTATTGAACATTGTTTTGATCTATAGGCAATAAATATGTCAGGAAGAACCAAAGTTGGACAATCATAACATTCTTAAATGTTTCGGGAATCTGTTTGATTTCGGTTATTGTCTGAGGTAAACATTTATGATGAGGAACCACATTTATTTCTAACTTGGACATACGTTTTTATTATGCTCTATGGATCAAAGTTTTTCATTAATTTGATGACTTGTCCACGCTTTCATAATTGAATGAACAAGTGTAGCCAGTGGAATCGCAAAAAACAAACCCACAATGCCAAATAATCCACCAAAAACCAACACAGCCACAATAATTGCTACAGGATGAAGATTCACCACCTCTGATAACAACAAAGGTACAAGCAAGTTGCCATCTAGAAGTTGAATTATTGATAACGCCAACATCACATAAGCAAAGTCAGATGACCATCCCCATTGAAAGTATGCAATCAATGCAACCGGAACAAACATGACTGTTGCACCAATATATGGAACAATCACCGAAAGCCCTACAAAAAAGGCTAAAAGCATTGAAAACTGAAGCCCAAACAATATAAAAGTGATATATGTTACGCCCCAAACGATACATATTTCGTAAATTTTACCCCGAATATAATTGCCTGTCTGAATATTTACTTCGTGCCATACTCGATAAGCCAGTTCACTTTCTTCTGGCAATAAGTTTGTAAACCATAAAATCAATTTCTGTTTATCTTTTAAAAAGAAAAAAACTAAAAGAGGAACCAGAACAAGGTAGATCAAAATGCTTATCGCTCCCCGAACCGATGCCATTGACAAAGAAAAAAGCTGTTGAATCAAATTGCTGAGTTCATTGCCCAGGTTATCTATTATTTGTTTAATTTGTTGCTCGGATAAAATGTCTGGATATTTTTCTGGCAATCGCATCAATTCTGTTTGTCCGGTAGCAATCATGGATGGTAATTGTTGTAGAAATTGTCCCACCTGTTGTGATAATAATGGCAATAATACAATCGTTAAAATTAATAAAAGGGTCATAAATATTGCAAAAACTACAACTACAGCAATGATTCTTGGAATTTTCATCCGCTCTACGATGTTCACAAATCCTTCTAAAAGATACGCAATTATAATAGCGCAGAATACAGGTGCAAGCATATCTCCCAGGGTAAATATCAAGACTGACCCTGCAACAATTAATACACCCAGAATTACAATCTGCGGATCTGAAAAATGACGATTTAACCAATGAGTGAAAATTTTAAACATTTTGTCTTGCTTCCTTAAAAAAACTTTTTGGAAAATTGATTCACTGGTAACATACAATTCATTGAAACTCAATATTGAATCATAATTGTTGTTGCCAAATATTATATTTTGCGCTACAATTATTTTTATTGTTGAAACAGTATCAACCTCAGGAAATCAACCTGTTCTGAAATTCCGAATGATTTAATATTGATTTCCTGAATTCAAATAAGGAGGCATATGAACGAAAACCAAATTACAATAAATGGAAAAAGTTTTGATTTCACCCCTGGAGAAACAATTCTTGAGGTGGCCCGGCGAAACAACATCAATATTCCGACCCTATGTTATTTGAAAGGTGCAACTCCCACAGGCGCTTGCCGAATGTGTGTTGTTGAAATTGAAGGTGCACGTTCCCTCATGACTGCATGCACTGTTCCTGCCGGAAATAATATGGTTGTACAAACCGAGTCAGAATCTGTTGTCAAATCCAGAAAATTGACCCTTCAATTATTACTGTCATCTGGAAATCATAACTGCGCCATACGAAATTCTGATACATCCGATTGGACACAGTTTCAACTTCAGGTTCAAGACTATGATGGTACAGATGCATTATGCCCTGTTTGGGGGGATTGTAAACTTCAAGACTTGGCATATCAATATCAGGTGACAGGTGATCGTTTTCCTAAAGCCAAAGTTTCTTCCCAATTGGAAGATGTCAACCCATTTATCGTGCGAGATTTTTCTCGATGTATTCTTTGTGGTCGATGTGTTCAGGCCTGTAATGATATCCAGGTCAATCAGGCAATCCAGTTCGGCTATCGTGGTGCTGAAATGAAAGTTGTTGCTGGTAATGATCTGGCATTGAAAGATTCTGATTGTGTTTTTTGTGGCGAATGTATTCAGGTTTGTCCTGTGGGCGCATTGGTGGAAAAAAACAGTCGATACAAGGTTCGTCAGTGGGATACCCAAAAAGTAAAGACAACCTGTTCATACTGTGGTGTTGGGTGCCAGATTTATCTTCATGTACAGGATGGTAAAGTTGTTAAAGTGAGTGGTGCACAAGATACTGGTCCTAATTATGGCAGTCTTTGTGTCAAAGGTCGATTTGGTTTTAATTTCATTAACAGCCCAGAACGATTAACCGATCCCTTAATCAAAGAAAATGGTAAATTTCGAAAAGCATCATGGGATGAAGCACTTGATCTTGTATCAAATCGTCTGGGAGCCATTAAAAATGACTCAGGCCCGGATAGTATTGGGGTGTTAACATCTGCACGTATCAGCAATGAAGATAATTATGCGGCGCATAAGTTTACTCGTGCTGCTTTGAAAACGAATAATATTGATCATTGTGCCCGTCTCTGACATTCCTCAACTGTGGCCGGTCTGGCCGCTGCGTTTGGAAGTGGTGCAATGACAAATCCCATTGCTGATATAGAAAAATCTGATGTTATTTTAATTACTGGATCCAACACAACTGAGAATCATCCGGTCTTATCATCTTATGTAAAGCGAGCGGTAAAATCAGGGAAAGCACAATTACTGGTTGTTGATCCCAAAAGAATTAAAATCGCGCAATTTGCAAACTTGTATCTTCAACCCAAGCTGGGAACCGATGTTGCATGGATTAATGGATTAATGCATGTTATCATTTCTGAATCCTTGTACGATAAAACTTTTGTTGAATCCAGAACCGAAGGGTTTGAAGAATTCAAACAGATGGTAGAAAAATTTACGCCTGAATATGTTGAACAAATAACAGGCATTGCACAAGATGATATCGTTCGTGCAGCCCGATTATATGCAAGTGCAAAATCAGCAAGCATCCTTTATTGTATGGGTATTACACAGCATATTTCCGGAACCGACAATGTCAAGTCTCTGGCCAATCTGGCCATGCTCTGTGGCAATATGGGCATTGAGGGAGGTGGGGTTAATCCCCTTCGTGGACAAAACAATGTTCAGGGCGCCTGTGATTTAGGTGGATTGCCTAACGTATTTACAGCTTACCAACAAGTGACCAATGAGACTGTTCGTAAAAAATTGGAATTCACCTGGAGAGTTCCCAAATTACCCGACACTCCTGGTCTGACAGTTACCCAAATGCTTCCCAAGGCACATAATGGTGAATTAAAGGCCTTATATATCATTGGTGAAAATCCAATGGTTTCAGATCCCGATTTGAATCATGCTGAGGCAAGTCTTTCAAATCTTGATTTTCTGGTTGTTCAGGATATTTTCTTGACTGAAACCGCACAATTGGCTGATGTTGTATTACCATCGGCCTGCTATGCAGAAAAAGATGGCACATTCACCAATACAGAACGAAAAGTACAGCGCATTCGGAAAGCGATTGAACCACCAGGTCAGGCAAAGAATGATTGGTGGATTACAAGTCAAATTGCATCGCGAATGGGATTTGAAATGTCATATGAAGACAGTGAAGCCATTTTTGAAGAAATAAGAACTGTGACGCCTTCATATGCTGGAATAACCTATGAACGAATCCAGTTTGATGGTCTTCATTGGCCCTGTCCTACAAGTGATCACCCAGGAACACCAATGTTACATGTCGGTAAATTTCCGCGTGGTAAGGGTTTGTTTCATGCTATTGATTATATCCCACCAGATGAACAAGTGGATAATGAATATCCGGTATATTTGACGACCGGTCGCTTATTATATCATTATCATACAGGTACGATGACCATGAAGTCTGATGATATCAATACATGCGCGCCTGAATGTTTTGTTGAATTATCACCGCAAAGTGCAAAACAATATGGCATTAATGATGGTCAAATGGTTAAAGTTTCATCTCGTCGTGGAGAAATTACTGCAAAAGCAAAGCTGTCCTCATCATTGCAACCTGATGTTGTGTTTATTCCTTTTCATTTTGGACAGGCGGCTGCAAACAAGCTGACAAATTCAGCATTGGATCCAATATCCAAAATACCTGAATATAAGGTTTGTGCTGTTCGATTGGAGGCTGTTTCATCTTGATAAAAAAATGCGACTCAAATTATTTCATAGATATAACTTGAGTCGCAATTCTAATCTGGCCGAAAATTTATGAGTAATGATGGAATGCTCTGAAAAAAAAATTCCCCTATTTAATTTTTGATCGTCCATTTTTGGTTTTTTGTGAGATCATTCAAATTGCCCTGAAAGGACAAGCAAACCATTCTCATGTAAAAAAATATCAACGATATGAACCATTTGTTACAGTATAATCCTGGCTAAAAAAATTCAATAAACGATTTTGTCCTGGAGGAAAATCATTGATCAATCGCCCTGAATTACAATTGTTACTGCTGTCTGTATATTTCAAACCCAGGCCACATATTTTGAAAACTGCGCAGCAAATTTTACAATCCCCCCTTCAATGGACAGAAATTTTTTCTCTGGCAAAACGTTGGCAAGTTCTTTCGTATCTGTATTATTTTGTTAGCGTTCAAAATTTACAATCATATGTGCCTGAAGTATATTTAAAAAACCTCAAAAAAGATTATGAACGTCAGGCCATGCAAACAATCTTTTTAAAGCGTCAACTTCAAGATCTTAGATTTCATTTCACTCATAAGCAGATTCCATACTGTCTGATTAAAGGTGCTGAATGCATTGAAACCATCTATAAAGACACACCGGTTCGCCCCATGTCAGATATCGACATACTTTGTCACCCAAAAGATATTAATAATATTTCAGAAGTTTTGGCATCATTGGGTTACTTTCAGAAAACCATGCATCAAAGTCATGAATTGCAATCAATTGCAACTTATCGCAAACATTATCCCGCCTTTTTTCATCACAAAAAGCATACCATTGAGGTGCATTTCAATTTATTTCCCGGTGCAACAAATCAGAAGGATTTGACACAAGAACTGTGGTCTCATCGAATGCCGCTTAATCATACAAGTCAGTTTCGTTTGAATGAGAGTCACCATTTATTATATTTGTGTCACCATCTAAATTATCATATTCAATCACCACGAGAAGGTTTGGTGTTGTATTGGTTTTTTGACATTTATCAATGGACAAAGCAATTTCAATTATCTATCAATAATCCATTATCAAAGGTCTTGAGCCCAAAAGACAGGAAAGATATAGAAGCCATATTTTATATAATTGATAAACAATGGATAAAACCCGAAATGATGCATACAAGTGTTATCAAGACAGAAGCCATGCTTTCATCAGTATTGAACCAGCATATTCAGGAAAGTCGTTTGAACAGAATAAAAAGAGTTATATCATATTACTGGCAGTTATGGAGTGACCAAAACCCCCAATGGTCAAATTCTGAACGCTTCATTTATTGGTTTCGTTTATTATTTCCTACCTTTTCGTATATTAAAGATCGATACCACGTTAAACATAAGTGGACTTTGCCATTATATTGCATTACGAATCCCTTATTTGTGATCTTTAGAGCGATTAAGCGACTGATGGGGGGAAGTACAGGTTAGGGGAACTATTCTAATTTCGGTTTGTGGTTTGTGTGGTTGATCGAATATTATTATGTTTGCCTTCGAACAAAAATTGGCATCAAGCCTATGTTTAAAACCGAAAAATAGGTTTATTATTTTATACGTTTTTGAATCATAAAGCATAAATCTTATTCAATCATTCAGATGGCATTGCATATCATTAATCAAGTCAATTATAATTGCATCTTCTGGCCACATGTGCCCCTTAATCCATTTTAATTGATTATTCCAGTGACCAGCACAATCGTAAACAGCTTTACTTTGATAACAATAACTAATTTCGCAAATTAGAGGTATCTTGTCATTGTATATAAAATCAAAGGCAAGGCTTTGTGTTTTTAATTGTCTTGAAACCTGAAATGCGATTTCAACACAACGTAGATCAATTTTTTCCGGATCATATTCAATATGCCCGCTGCCAGATGCCCTGAAATCGCCTGGTCTTACTTTTCGTCTAAATCCAAATGCTCTATCTCCAATAACTGTTATACGAGTATCATATTCATTATCTGAACAAAAATCCTGCAGATAGATATAACCTTTTTGTGTGGGTAAAAATTTTTTGCTTATTAATATGTTTTTTATGGCAGAAGGAAACCTTTTGATCTTTGCTTGTAATTCCTTAAAATTATTTAACTTTCTAATTTTTGTTTTCGCATCGTTAAAATAGCCTTTAGATGCAACAAATCCTTTTGTAAAAGCCTTCTGACATATTCGTATTGCTTGATTTTTCGATTTTAATAATTGGACATTTTTTGACCCCGCGCCACATCGAAGCTTAAATACGAGAGGATATGCTGCATCACAAAAAAATGAAAGTGCTTCTTCTTTGTCAAAAAAAACATAAGAGGGTACAATTGGAGCATTGATTGATTCGAGCAGATATTTCTGAGCGATTTTGTCATCATAATGCCAACATGTATTATAATCAGGAAAGGTTGAGAAACCGGTTGTTTCGATTGCTTTTATAATCTGTTTTGCCACAAGCTGAGCTGTCGGTTCAAAATGTGCCCAATGCCACAATAACGCATGAGATTCTTTTAATTGTGATATGATATCAGAATTCAAGCAATTTACTTTTTTATATTGAATATTATTTTCATTACAATAAGAAATCCATCTATCTGAAAAACTATTTTTTCTTTCATGTATTGCGAGTTTAAACATCGCTACTCCTAAGGTTAAAAAGCATATTATGCGCTTCGGCGCAATCGTGTTTTATTATGGGTGATTGCATTTTTGACAAATCCTTTTAATCTCAATTTTTCCAGGATAAAAACTATTAATTTTATCGATGACTCTTTTAGTTTACACCGATACAATTTTAGCGGAACAGTAAACCAGGAAACTTTTGACATATATAAACTCGGTTTTCTGGTTGATACACGATTCTTTTTAAAAAATGCGTTATAATCTTTCATTTTTATGTGACGAATGTCAATCAAATTATATAGTTCAGAATCAACTATGCGGGTATAATGATCATCAGAATGAAACAATATTGTTTTAAATTGTCGCTCATTCCAAATAATACCCAGTCCATATCTGCTGAATTTTTGACTTATTATGTTTTCGCTGGTATTAAAAAGGTGTCTCCGACTCCCAAAAAAAAAGTTACCCAAACCATAGAATATGTTGGCATGATTGTATGTTTCAATTGCCTGTATAACATGCGCATGGTGTCCAATAATTAAGTCTGCCCCCATATCCACGATATGATGCGCCAGTTGCCGATGTATGGGGAGAGGATAAAATTCATATTCATATCCCCAATGCAAATTAATAACAATTTTATCAACTCTTTGAGATTTCATAGATTGTATTGTTTTTATTATAATATTATTACTCAGTGGAGCTATTCCTGCCTTTTTTGAGGATGCTGGGACGCACATTTCTTCCGACCAACCAAATCCTGCAAGCCCAATTTTTATACCATTTATTTCTATTATAATTGGCTTTGCGGCCTTGTCCAAATTCTGTCCTGCACCAAAATATTGAATTCCAGCTCTTTCTAAACGATCAATCAAGGCAATTAGCCCATCTTCCTCCCAATCCATTATATGGTTATTCGCCAAATCTACCGCAATAACATTAAGCCTTTGTAACACATCAATAATACATGAATTATTATATAAATTTATCCATTTTTTTTTGGGATGATCACTTTTTAATGGTGCCTCCAAATTAACCACAGTATAATAATTATTCTTTTGAAAAAAATGCCCAATTTCTTGAATGTCTTTATTTATTGTATTATAATCATACAACAGATCGCCTAAAAACAATATATTATCCATCGTGGCCTCCAGATCATATTTTATCTACTTTTTTTGAGGTTTGGTATGTCAAGTATGCCATCAGCATCCAGGTGGTTACTAAGGTCACAGCTGCACCAATTGAACCAAATAAAGGAATAACCGATAATGCCATAAGAAAACCAAATATGGAGTATCGTACAGTAATATTCTTCATTTCACGATCTCTTTTTAAAACCAATAATTTATTATTTCCATATGAGACTTTAACTGCCAGAAGAAAAGGACCTGGGGCCAGAATATATATTAACAATAGACTGTTCTCAATAATGTCACCAAATATTAGATAGAATAAATTGTTTGCTAAACAAATAATTGCTACAGAAAAAGAAAATCCGACCAGTAAGGTAGCTTGAGAAATAATTGCAAATTTTGAAAAATTATTACTCAAATAAGGATAGGTTACATTTCTAATTACATAAATAAAACGATTAAAAATATCATTAATTTTTATTGCCAAAGAGTAATAACCCAGTATTTCCATTGACACAAAAAAACCGAGGAAAAAAGTTGAGAAATTGTTGTATATATTCGGGATAAAATCTATGATGAAAACATTCCAGGAATTTTTAAAATACGCTTTGATTATTTCAATTTTTTGCCATTCAAAGCATATATCAAATTTCATTTTTATTATTATAAGTGAGCACAAACCGGCAACAATAAAACCAAGTGATGATAAGATCGGGACTAAATAAAAATCTTCTTTGGCCTGAACAAATACGAATATTGCAAATGTAAATAATGATCTTGCCAGTATGTTGAGATAAGTAATATATTTCATCCTTTCCATCCCCTGAAAAAACCAGACAGGGAAAAGAACTTGACCGACAACTGTTCCAAATGTAAAGAAATAAATTTCCCAATGACTCGAAAACTGTTCCAAACTAAAAACCAGGATGCTTAATAACATAAAACAAGTGATCAATAGTAAAAATTTGATGATCATTACCGCACTAAAAATTTCATTCACTTTTTTTTTATCATTCCGGTATATTGAAATTTCACGTGTAGCTGTTAAATTAAACCCAAAATTTGAGATAATTTCTAAATAGACAACTGTAGCATTTGCAAAGGATAGTAGCCCAAAATATTTTGCGCCCAATACTCTGATTAAATATGGGAGCGTGATTATTGGCAGAAGATAATTAACCGCTTGCAATACAGAAAGTGCAAAAAAATTCGATATAAGTATTTTGGCATCTTTGGATTGGAACTTTCCTTTTAAGCTAAATTTGTGATTATTCTCTAACTTTTTGTTTGGACTCATAAGGGGCTAAATATTCCTCAATAGATTATTCGATAGAGTTCCTGTACTGCAACTTTATCAATCAGTTTTTTTTTATTCAATCAATCCCGACCAAATCCTCAACAGTCCTAAAGTTAAATAGACAGGCGATTAATGACACTCATATATTATGGGGCAGGATATCATTAATTCTATACACTTAAAACCACATCCATAACCTCAAAAATATCATCCAAAGGAATCGGCACACCAGATCCATTAATGATTGCTGAAATAAACGCATCCATTTCTCCCTGATGCCCTTTGTCCTGTCTATGCGGCAATCTGCTGCCAATTTTTACACCAAAACTTTTCATACGTTTAAAATTATCGAGTTGTATAATCGTTCCATCTGCAAAAAATTCCAGACGTTCTTTGGGAAAGCGCTTGTGACCATTGGCAAAATAATGAATGGTTCCCATACTGCCATCCTGAAAACGCATTTGAATGGAAACTGTGTCATTGGTTTCACATGCCATGTAAGTAGGATGAATATCAGTTATGGGATGCTGTGATATATATCGTAAAAGGTCAACAAAATGACAGACTTCCCCCACAATTCGCCCGCCGCCGATTTTCATATCATGTGCCCAATGATCTTTGGGAATTTCACCTGCATTGACAGTCATAATCATGGACAGGGGTGTTAAAATGCTTTGCCGATAATGCATGATTTTTTGAATAAATGGGGAAAACCGCCGATTAAATCCCACCATTAAGATAGGAGAATTGGGCGCAAATCTTATTTTATCTTTAATCTCCGCTAGTTCTAATTTTGTCAGGCATAGTGGCTTTTCAACAAAGACATGTTTACCGCAATCCAGGGCACGAAGAACCAGGTTGGCATGAGAGTCATGTCTGGTCGTAATCACAATTGTGGTTATTTCTGGATCAGAAAAAATGTCATCCAGATCAGTCGTTGATTTTTCAAACTGAAATTTGTTTGCCAGATATGTTCCGCTCACACCTGTTTTTGAGGCAATTGTTTTTAGACGTGCCGGTGTTTTTTGCAGTGCCGGCAATAATACTTGCGCACTAAAATTACCAGCACCAATCATACCAATGGTTGCTTTAGATGTTTCTTGAGATAAATGTATTTCAATTTTTGTTGGAATATTTTTATCTTTTTTAGAATCATTTTGATATTCTAAAATAATTCCAATTGATGCCTGTGAAGGTTCCAAAATGGCGTCATATGCCTGCTGTGCTTTCTCAAATGGATATTGGTGACTGATCATAGGTTCTACATTGATTTTTCCAGCGGCCATTAATTCCAGAACAGCTTCCATATTGCGTTGAGCAGTCCATCGCACATAGGGTAATGGATAGTCCTGACCATTATCTTCGTAAAGCGGATCATAGCGACCCGGCCCATAGGCACACGATACCTGAAAGGACAATTCCTTTTCGTAAAACAGAGTGCGATTGATATTTAAGCCTGAAACACCCACCAACACAATTCGGCCTTTTTTCCGACACATTTGTGAAGAATGACTGATAGGATCATTGCTATTTGTCGCAGCTGTAATCAACACACCATCAACGCCCATATTGTTTGTAAAATTAATTGCTGCTGAAACAGGATCAGCTTGCTCTGTTATATGGAATGTCTCTGCACCAAATGTTTTTGCCAACTGGCATCGTTGCAAATCCATATCCAAACCCATTACGCGACAACCATTGGCACGTAACAATTGAACAGTTAACAGACCAATCAAACCCAATCCAATCACCACAATGGATTCACCCAGGGTTGGATTTATCAGTCGAATTCCCTGTAAAGCAATAGCACCAGGTACAGCGAATACAGCTGTTGCATCATCTACTGTATCAGGGATTTTCACACATAAACGATGCCCTACGCAAACCATTTCTGAATGTGCGCCATTACTCAGAACACGGTCACCATTTTTGAAATCAGTTACATACTGTCCAGTCGCTTGAACAATGCCCGCATTGCAATACCCCATTGGAATAGGTTGATTAAGTTTATTACGAACAGCATCAATGGTTGGCAATAAACCATCAGTTTGAACTTTATCCAGCACCTGACGCACTCTTTCTGGTTGTTGACGTGCCTTTTTCCAGTAATTTGCTTTGCCAAAATTGATCAGCATCTTTTCAGTTCCTGTTGATATCAAACTTTTTCGTGTTTGAATTCGAACCTGTGAATCCGAATAATGCGGCATTGGAGTGTCCATCAACTGGAACTTTCCGGTTTTAAAGCTATAAAGTAATTGTTTCATTTTTTGTTCTTTGATTATTGTTAGCAATATTCATTATTCTATATATCGCCTGTCTGAACTCCACATTTTTCAGATGTGGGACTCCAGTAGTTTTTCTTAACCATAATTAAAAAGGGGGTTATTATTTTCAGAGATATTTTCTTATTATCAGAAATAATTCAACTGACCTGAAATTGTCAAGTTAGAAAGATGTTATATGGATGAAAAATATCTTGTTTTCAATATAAAAATTTGTTATTTTGTCAGATTCTATTAAATCATTTACCGGATAATTGTCTGCTATAGTAGATGTACAGACAATTAGATGAGATTCTATACGAAAAAAAGGAGATTCAAAAAAATGCGAATTAAACGCGGTTATAAAGCTCGTAGAAGAAGAAATAAGGTTTTAAAAATGGCCAAAGGTTTTCGCGGCGGTCGAAGCAAGTTGTTTCGTACAGCAGCAGATTCTGTGGATAAATCATTATCATATGCTTACAGAGATCGAAAACAGAGAAAACGTAATTTTCGAAAACTATGGATCATACGAATCAATGCTGCAGCGCGAATGAATAATTTATCTTATAGCAAATTTATTCATGGCCTGAAAAAAGCAAATATTGATTTGGATCGAAAAGTTTTGGCAGAACTGGCCATTTCAGACCCGCCAGCATTTACGCAAGTTGCTGCTGTTGCATCAGAGGCCATTGCTTGAGTAATTATTTACTTTTTTTGAACAATTTCTTTTTAAATAGTTTAAAAAAAATATGGCCTGTCTATATTTTTTGGTTTTATTATTACATTCAACCTATTTAAAAGGGTAAATTATCGTATCAAGAACTAAGATTATGAGGCACAAATGAACTCTGTCGGCAATATACTAGAACAAATCCGGTCTGATGCCATGGAATCACTGGCATCAGCATCAGATGAAAAATCGATTCAAGATTTACAAACCCGGTTTTTAGGTCGAAAAGGGTCATTGACTCGTTTTTTGAGAAATATATCTGATCTTCCCAAAGATCAAAGACCTGAAGCGGGAAAATCTGCCAATATTCTGAAAAATAAATTGGAAAATGCGTTTCAGGATGCCATCAAGACTATCCAACAAAAAAACCTGGCACAGGAATCTGGTCTTGATATTACGCTTCCAGGACGACCGATATTTTCTGGATCGAAACATCCGCTCACATTGATGAATCAAGAAATCTGCGATGTTTTTACACGACTTGGTTTTGAGATTGTTGAAGGCCCGGAAGTTGAACTGGATTATTACAACTTTGAGGCCTTGAATATTCCCAAAGATCATCCTGCACGTGATATGCAGGATACCTTTTATATTTCCGACAATGTTGTGCTTCGAACACATACATCACCACTTCAGATTCGAACCATGGAAAAATGTAAACCACCGGTTCGAATCATTGCACCTGGTAAAGTATATCGTTGTGATTCAGATATCACGCATACACCAATGTTTCAACAAATTGAAGGGCTTATGGTTGATGAAAATATTCATTTCGGTCATTTAAAAGGAATTTTGACAACATTGGTGCATCAAATTTTTGATGATCATACATCATTAAGATTTCGGCCCAGCTTTTTTCCATTTACTGAACCCAGCGCAGAAATTGATATGCAGTGTGTGATGTGTCGTGGAAATGGTTGCCGGGTATGTTCTCAAACAGGCTGGCTGGAAATTTTGGGCGCAGGTATGGTGCATCCTGCTGTCTTTGAAAATGTTCAATACGACACCGACAAATATACCGGATTCGCTTTTGGAATGGGTATCGAAAGAATCGCCATGCTCAAATATGGCATTGATGATATCCGAAAATTCTATGATAACGATATCCGATTTCTCAATCAGTTCTAAGAGGTTAGCATGAAAGTAAGTAAAAACTGGTTACGTCAATATGTCAACATCAAATCAGACAATAATTTTCTGGCCGATGCTTTAACGATGGCTGGATTAGAGGTTGAGTCTGTTTATGATCCTTACGATTACCTTCAAAAGGTTGTTATTGGCAGAATTCAAAAAATTACAGCACATTCAAACGCGGATAAATTACAATGTTGTCAGGTGGATATTGGAGAACGAGTAATACCTGTTGTATGTGGGGCCCCAAATATATTTGAAAATGCTTTAATTGCATGTGCATTACCAGGAACATGTTTGCCTGATGGAAAGGTTTTGAAAAAGACAGTTATTCGAAATGAGCCATCAGAAGGCATGATTTGTTCAGAAAAAGAATTGGGTATCAGTGATGCCAGTGAAGGTATTTTGATTCTTGATAGCCCCTTTCAAGTGGGGAGTTTATTTAAAGATGCTTTAAATTTAACAGACACTGTTTTTGAAATTGGTCTGACGCCTAATCGCCCCGACTGTGCCAGTATAATTGGTGTGGCAAGAGAAACATCAGCAATCGAATCAGAAAAACTGAACTATCCGAAAATCTCTTTTGATGAAACAGGTCCGGATTGTAAATCCATGACATCTGTTACTATTGATCATCCAGATCATTGTCCAAGGTATGCAGCACGTGTTGTTCTGGATGTTCAAATCGCGCCATCTCCGCAATGGTTGCAGAAACGATTGCGTGCAATTGGTTTACGTCCAATAAACAATATTGTAGATATTACCAATTATGTCATGATGGAGTCCGGTCAGCCATTGCATGCCTTTGACTACGATCTTCTTGATGAAAATCGTATTGTCGTTCGTACAGCTAAAAAGAATGAAAAATTTACCACCCTGGATAATAAAGAACGTTCAATGGAAGAAGACATGCTGTTCATTTGTGATGGCAAAAAACCGATTGCAGTTGCAGGTGTTATGGGCGGATTGAACTCAGAGATCAATAATCAAACTCGAAGTGTACTTCTTGAGAGCGCCTATTTCAACCCGACAAGTGTACGACGTACATCCAAACGTTTGGGCCTGAGTACTGACGCATCCTACCGGTTTGAACGTGGTATTGATCCAGATGGGGTCATATGGGCGATTGATCGTGCGGCACAGCTTATGAAAGATATTTGTGGGGCAACAATCTGTAAAGGCATAATTGATAATTACCCATCGCCTATGGAAATCGTTCGAGTGGATGTTTCCATTAAACAGCTTCATCGACTGATTGGTATTGAACCGGATAAAAAACAAATAAAATCTCTCTTGTCATCCATTGAATTCACTGTCAATGATATTGATGAAGACCATATTCAAGTACATGTGCCCTCTTTTCGCGTTGATATTAAACGTCCCCAGGATATTATGGAAGAGGTTGCCCGGCTTATTGGCTATGATGAAATTCCCATTGTTACGCCCCATTCACCCATTCACGCAGAAAAACCATCGCGCCATCTCAAATACCGAAATTATATTAAAGAATACTTGACCGGAATTGGCTTTTCAGAGGCAATCAATTATAGCTTTATTGCTGAAGAATCTGCAGATCGTTTAAATCTAAAATCAGATGATTATCGTCGTCAAGATGTCAAGTTGCGTAATCCCATTTCTGAAGAACAGGCTGTCATGCGAACATCATTGGTACCTGGTATGTTGGAAACAATTCGTCGCAACTTGAATCAAAAAAATGTAAATTTTCGATTGTTTGAAATTGGCAAAGTCTTTTTAAATCATTCCAATGCACCTTTACCCAAAGAACGTGAAAGCCTTATTGTGATCATGACAGGTGCCGGTCAGGCTGAAAGCTGGCACCAGCCTGAAAGAGCCTGTGATTTTTATGACATCAAAGGTGTTATCGATCAATTGATGCATCAATTGCATATTAAGAAAGTCTGTTTTATGAAACCTGAAAAAACAGACTCTTGTTATTATCGATCTGGATATGTGGCACAGTTGGAAGTGAAAAAAAAGATCGTTGGTATTATTGGAGAAATTCATGCTGAGGTTCTCAATAACTATCAGATTCGTCAACCAGTCTATGTTTGTGAAATAGACTACGAAACGCTGTATCACATGATACCTGAAAAAATTGTGACCAGACCACTACCACGTTATCCATCAACATTCAGAGATATGACATTGATTCTTGAAAAAAATGTTCAGGCTGATGCAATCATCAAAGTCATGAGATCTTGTAATGAAAAACTGGTTTCTGATATTGATATTTTCAGTATTTATGAGGGGGATCCAATTCCAGATAGCAAAAAAAGTATGTCCTTTCGTATTACATATCGATCCTGGGATGAAACGCTTAAAGATGAGAAAATTAATCAAATTCATACTGAAATAGGAAAAACAGTGGTTAAAACTTTTCAGGCGGATTTGCCTTCTTCGGGAAATTAATTGTTGATAATCACCAAATTTCTTAATGGGGGTATGTACAAGTTGGGGGAACATGTTTGCCTCAGACCAAAACCGAATTCCAACCAATGTCCAAAACCAATGTAGGGGCAAACTTTATGTTCGCCATCCGAACAAAAACCATAAACGAACCGATGCCCGAAACCAATGAAGGTAAATGATGTCCTCGTAAATGGTTTGATAGTGGTTTTTATTCGGAGGGCGAACATAAGGTGCGCCCCTACATTGTTTTCTGTAAGGTATTTGAACAGCTTTTTTTATTAATTTGATGGAGAATCCACATGAAATTTTTTCTGGGAGAAAAAAATATTGGCAATGAAGCCACAAAAGAACAGGTTGACCAGGTCATTCATCACTTGAAAAATAAAGGATGGGACGTATCATATGGTACAAAAGAAAATACGCCTGAATCTGATGATGAAAAAATGCGGCAAAGAGAATTGGAAGATAACTTTGCTGATGATTTTATGGCTTGTCTGGATGCTTTAGAACTATAAATATTGAAGGAATATGATATTATGTCAGTTCAGTCTCATATCAAAATCATTGCACAAAACAAAAAAGCACGCTTTGACTATTTTATTGATGATGAATATGAAGCTGGAATAGCATTAAAAGGTTCGGAAGTCAAATCGCTGCGTATGGGAAAAGCGAGTCTTAAAGATGCTTACGCAAAAATAACCAATGGTGAAGTATTTGTTTACCAAATGAATATTTCACCATATCCTTTTGCATATTATGGCAATCACCAGCCCAAGCGCCCAAGAAAATTATTGCTTCACAAACAGGAGATCAAACGTTTACTCGGAAAGACGCAGGAAAAAGGATATACGCTCATACCCATTAATATATATTTTAAAGGGAGTAATGTTAAGATTTCTATAGGACTGGCAAAAGGCAAACAAAAATATGACAAGCGTGAGACCATACGAAAACGAGACGAAAAACGCGATATGGATCGCGCAAAAAAAGAATGGCGTTAATGAATGTTTTTAGCCTAAATTAAAGAATAATCGCATTGTCCCACCATGCATCTCTATCTTATCTGCAAACGCATGTATTATTTTTAGCCCCCGCTTACCAATTTGAAAACCACTTTCATTTTTACTGTCAATCAATTTTTCATTTAAATTGAACCCTGTACCTTGATCTGTAATATCTATCTGGAGTCCAGAGGATTGGAACTCAAGTATGACTTCAACAAGTGCGTTGGCATCATAATTATTTCCATGTTCAACTGCATTCAACAAGGCTTCACGTATGGATAACATCATCATGTCCATATCCAAATCAGGCATGTTTGCAATGATTTGATCTGAAATCCATTTACAAACTATGTCAACTTCCTTGTAATCTGAATAAAAAGAATAATGGATGCTGTCATTAGCCTTTGTCTTGGTCGATTCAAGGCTAAGCAATATCATATCATCATCTTGTGACCATGAATCCATGTAGGCATCTAAGAGGCGCCGGCATAATTCTCTTTTTGAGGTGACTTCTGATAAAAACATTTGTTTGTTTTGATTGATGGTTGATTGAATCTTACTACCTGACATACCATCAGAAAAAAGAAACAGGCGTGAATTTTGTTCTAAATCAACTTTTTGAAACGTATATAGATCATCGCGATCTAAAAGTCCCAGACATATGCCCCCACCATTAAATTGCTCAAATGAGAGTTGATCATCCTTTTGTGTAAGTAATAAAACACCGGGATTGCCAGCAGTTGCAATTTCCAGGTGAGATTGTTTTTGATCCCACAGCAGTACTGTTGTGCATACATGATAATTCACTTCTTCCATCTTGAGTAGCTCTTTATTAATTATTTGAAGCAAAGAAAGGGGGTCTTGATGTGCATTCCATACAGAAGAAAGGATGCCTAAAAAGACTGCACTGATATATGAACTTAATATATCATGTCCGGAAACATCCGCTAATACAACACCACATCGGCCATTGCGATTGAAATATCGACACTGAGCCATATCGCCACCAGCATCATGAAGCGTAGAAAAGGCCATATCAATGAATTGACAGGGCTTGGAGCATCCATATTGAGTGAGTCTGGCCTGAGACTGTCTTACCTGGAATGCTGTTTGCGCCTGGTTGGTTCTTGAATGTGTGGCTTGGGACAAGGCTGTATGAACAATTTTACCAATTGAATTATCAAAATCTGATTGGGGGATAATCCCATCTGCTCCCAATTGAAGCATCAATTGTAAGGTTTCTGGGTCAAATTTTGCGGCATAGATAAAAACCAATATATGGGGATATTCACGCTTGGTAGTGTTGAGAACGCCCAATCCATCAATACCTGAAGTAAACATATTGCTGATAATTAAATCAAATTGTTTTGGATTTTTTTCCAGTTTGTTAAGAGCTTCATTTCCATTGGGTACAAATGTCACAGTGAACCCCATGCTTTGAAGCACTTTGATGTATTGCATTCTGATAGATTGATCTTCCTCTATGAGTAAAACTTTCAAGTCATTAAATGATGGATCATCCGGGTGCTGGAGTTTGTTTTGAGAAGCATTTGACTGCACCTCAGGTTGATTATCTGGTTTTGCATATTTTTTAATTAGCGCCAATAAATCGTTTGTATTGATAGGTTTGGGTAAAAATTCATCACATCCAGCTTCCATGCATCGGCGACGATCTTTTTTCATGCTCATTGAAGTATGTGCAATGACAGGCGTTTTAAGTCCCATTTTCCGGATTTGTTTGGTGGTTTCAAATCCATCAAGACCTGGCATCAGCATATCCATAATAATTATGGCGTAAGTTTTGGCTGAAATGTGATCAAGAGCTTCTTTTCCATTATTGGCTTTATCTACATTGCAGCCATTGGTCTTGAGAATATCACCCAGCATTTCTCTGTTGAATGGATTGTCATCCACAATTAAAATGGATGGTGAATTGTTTGTCATAAAATTCCTCTGAAAGGCTATTTAAGGGAGAATGATATTAATCATCAGAAGATGCTTTTTCAATATCAAACAATGTAGAAAATCGAAAAAAGTTAGCAACTTTCATAAACTTTTCACCGGCATTAATCACATTGAATTTTTTTGATTCTGTGGAAACATGTCGGTAAAGCCCAATAATTAGATTGACTCCCAGTGAATCAACTATTTCAATTCCAGTAGCATCCAATGTGACTTTCTCAACATCTACATTTTCCCTTAGTTCTTTCATAAAATAATCTCGAATTTCTTCCATCTGGCTGGCGACAAGATCAGTTTCAGGCAGCAAAAAGAATGTACCATTGCTTTTATAAGTTTTCATTTCATCCTCCTAATCAATTGCATGTTTGCAATAGTTTGGCATTAATCAATTCATTCGATGAAAATCAATCAATGCCGGTATATGAATAGCTAGTTTCAAGGTATAGATTGGATTATACCTCACAATAAATCTCATTTTACACAATCTTCTATAAACTGCAAAACAAATTTTAAAAATTTATCGGCAAATATGATAATAAAGCCATGCAAGAATTTCCAAGAACATGTATTGTCAATGGTGTGACAAGCATTTTTGTATGTTCGTAGGAAAATGCAAAAACAAGGCCGCCAATAATTTGCGTAATTGGTATGACCGGTGCATGATTATGTAATAAAACAAATATCATGGTACTTCCACAACAGGCGACTATTATTCCCCATTGTCGAAAAAAGCGATAAAAAACACCTCGAAAGACCAATTCTTCTGCAAATGGTCCGATAATACAACCTACGAAAATATAGATACTTTGATCAAAGATTGTATCTGGGATTGGCATTTGAACCATACGAAACAAATTTATGCGAAATAAGTAGGCGCACATAAAAAATATTGAAAAAACGACAATACCAAAACCCAATGACCACAGACAACCATAATACAAGCCGGGTAGTATATTTTTTTTGTTGCAGCCAATAATATCAAAATTATTTTGCTTATAAATAAAAAATAATATGATGATGGATTCACTCAGCCTGACAATACCAGTAAGTAATATTGGAGATATGTTAATTTTTGAAAAAATAAAGGCTGCAATGATTTCAAAGCTACAAATAATGATAATGGTAAAAAAAAATATTGTGCTTTTCAGTTGGCGGTGAGACGCATTTTTCATTATTCTCTCAAATCTTCTTCAATCATATCACCAGGTGGTGGTGGTTTTGTAATCAAAGGTTCGGTAGACTCCTGATTGTTTATCTTTTGGAGAAGATCCTTTTTCCTTGTTTTGAGAGGCAATTGTTGTTGAGCAATAGAATTCGTTCTAATTTCTGTATTTTGCTGACGAGACTGGACAGGCTGGCTTTGTTTTTTCTCAAGCTGCTCAAACTGTTGTTTAAGGATATCAAATTTTCCTTCTAATACTTTGATATGATTTTCCAAAAGGGCTTTTTGAAGATCCGCATTATTATGATAACTTTTTCGCTCAATGGAAAGAAGTTCTTCCAGATGGTCACTGTCAATCAAATCTTTATTCGATTTTGAAAGATCTGTGAGGTCAGATGACAGATCATTAACAGCCGAAGCAACATCTGATATACGTGTATTAAATGAATCCAGTTCTGATTTTAATGTTCTCACATTTGAATCCAAGGTTTTAACATCCCTTGCAAAGGTATTCATTTCAGCATTGATTGTCTGAAATGTAGCAGAAACTTTGTCAATTCTTTCCTGAACATCCTCTTGAATTCGTGAAATACTATTTTGAACAATTTCATTGACATCTTTGTTAAACACTTCAAATTGTACAGAAAATTTACTGAATTGGTCTGTAAATGTTGTGTTCATCGTGTTCAGATGAGAGCGTACTTCTTCAATGGCTTTGAAATTTTCCTGACTTGATTTTCCGAGTATTCGTCCAACATCATTTTGATCTGCTTTTGTGCGATTAATCTTATCGATAGCATCTTGAATTTCTTTTTGATCTTTTCGAAGGGCTTCTGTCACTTTTTCCAAAAGAGATAATTTGCTTTGAAAACTTGATTCCATCTGTGTATGACGTTCTGATATTGTAGACATTCGCTGCACAACCTGATGAGACAAATCTTGAAGCTCTTTGGGAACCTTGGTAACATTACTTCGAATGTAAAAGAAACCAAAGGAAAACGCAATGCCCATCAATATGATAAAAACAATGGAAAAAAAAGTGACCCTCTGGTTCATTTTATCGACCTGTATCTCAATATAATCATCTTGATAGGACTGAAGATAATCGCCATCAATTCTGATTTTTCTGTTTACATCCATAATAAATATCCTTTATTTTTAATTTATTCCCACTCAATGGTTGCGGGTGGTTTTGAACTTATATCATAAACGACACGATTGATACCATGCACCTCATTGATAATACGATTGGAAATCTTTCCCAATAAATCATGCGGTAATTTTGCCCAATCTGCTGTCATGGCATCAATGCTTGTAACAGCACGAATGGCAGCAATATTTTCATAAGTGCGCTGATCGCCCATAATGCCAACTGTTTTTAATGGCAATAGCACCACAAAAGACTGCCACAATTTTTGATAATATCCTGCCATTTCAATTTCTTCAAGCAGGATAGCATCAGCATCTCTTAGAATACTTAATCGCTTTTCTGTAATTTCTCCAATAATACGAATGCCAAGACCAGGCCCTGGAAAAGGTTGTCTGAAAACCATTCGATCTGGTAAGTTCAGTGTTTGTCCAAGAATACGTACCTCATCTTTAAAAAGATATTTTAATGGTTCAATCAATTTCAGGTTCATTTTTTCAGGTAATCCCCCCACATTATGATGAGACTTAATGACAGCACTTGGGCCTCCAAATGCGGATCTCGATTCAATAACATCAGGATATAATGTACCTTGTGCCAGAAAATCAACATCTTTGATTCTGGCAGCCTCTTTTTCAAAAACATTGATAAATAAATGCCCAATTATTTTACGTTTTTGTTCTGGATCGGTAACTCCTTTCAATTCAGATAAAAACTGCTTGCGCGCATCAACAAACAATAAATTCATTTGAAATATTTCCTGAAATATTTTTTTAAGATTATTGGCTTCATTTTTTCGGAGCAGGCCATTGTCCACAAAAATACAGGTTAACTGTTTGTCCACTGCTTTATGAATCAGACAGGCTGTTACTGATGAGTCCACGCCGCCGCTTAATCCAAGTATTACTTTTCGGCTACCAACAGTTTGTTTGATATGATTTATTTCTGAATTAACAAAAGAATCCATGTTCCAATCCGGTTGGCACATACACATGTTGAATAAAAAATGCCTCAGCATTTTTTTTCCCTCGGGTGTATGGACAACTTCCGGATGGAATTGCAGCCCTAACAATTGATGTTGCGGATGAATAATTGCTGCAAAAGGCGAATTATCAGTAATTGCCATAACTTTAAAGCCATCAGGCAAAGCTGTGATACTATCACCATGACTCATCCAGCATGGGGTTTCACCTGGAATTGATTGAAATATTGATGAATGATCCTTTATGACCAATTTGGCATGTCCATATTCTCTTTTTGATGCTTTCCGAACATCACCCCCAAGGCTATGAACCATGAATTGCATCCCATAACAAATACCCATTATTGGAATATTCATCTGAAATATTTGTGAGTCAATAACTGGACCTTTTTCATATATACTGGCTGGACCACCTGAAAGGATAATCCCTTTGGGAGACAGTGCGCGAATTTTTTCTAAAGGCGTATCTGGAGGTAATATTTGACAATAGACCTCTTGCTCTCTTACACGACGCGCAATCAACTGATTGTATTGCGATCCAAAATCAATGATAATAATCATATTTCCCTGGCCTTATTGTTAATGCAATGATGGGTTTAAACTTACAACACTTATTAAATATATATTAATTATATTACAGTTTTGTTAAAAAATAAAGAATAAAAAAGTTGTTCGTAATCATTTCGTATTGGATATTTTCCCTTGACAATTATAAATCAGATGGTATTCACATGAAATCAATCACAAAATTTTAATAAGGACCAATGGATTATATGGAACATATATATAATTATGCAACACAAACCAGCTCATTCATTTTGGTGTTGGTTATCGTTCTTTCTGTTTTGATATTTTTTCACGAAATGGGACATTATCTGTTTGCCCGATTATTTTCAGTGGGCGTTGAAAAATTTTCTTTGGGATTTGGTCCCAGAATGGTTGGAAAAACAATAGGACGAACAGATTATCGCCTGTCTCTTATTCCTTTGGGTGGATATGTTAAACTTGTGGGTGAGGACCCCACTGATGATATCGACATTCATGATGAGCCTTATTCCTTTTCAAAAAAAAATGTTTGGCAACGAATGATTATCGTGGCTGCAGGGCCAATATTTAATGTCGTGCTGGCATGGCTTTTGTTTGTCTGGGTAGCTTTTTTAACAGGTATCCCAACACAGTTACCGGAGATAATCGGAGTTGGGCAAAACTCACCAGCTGAAAAAGCGGGGGTTCAATCCGGTGATTTGATTATTGCGATCAACAATGAAGTTGTTCGCACCTGGCAAGAAATGGCTGCATTGATTTCTAGCTGTCAGGGGGAATCTATACAACTGACTGTCAAACGCAAGGGTGAACTGATTGATTTGGATGTTCAACCCAAAGCTTATGTTGAGAAGAATATGTTTGGCGAAACCATTGATCGATTTATGATCGGTATATCAAGTGTACGAATAAGTATCACAGAGAAAACCCTTGATGCGTTACGAAAAGCCAATATTTCAGAAGAACAAATCGCATCAATTGGGCAATTGTTTGACCAATGGTATATTACATCTCAAAAAATTAAAACAGAACTGGAATCTATCCTGGGAAAAGAATTATATGACACGCACAAAGATTTAATTTGGGATAATTTAAATATTGTGCAACTTAAATATGAAGTCAAGGAACTGGGATTGGTTCAATCAGTCCTTGAAGGTTCCAAACATACTGTGTTAATGGTTCAAATGACTGTTTTAGGTTTGTGGAAACTGGTAACTGGTTCATTATCATCAGACACGATTGGCGGCCCCATAGCAATTGCCCAGATGGCAGACCAATCTGCAAAGGCGGGATGGAAAAATTTGATGCTTTTTATTGCGGTTATCAGTATCAATCTGGCTTTGGTAAACTTATTACCCATTCCTGTGCTTGATGGCGGCCATTTGATGTTTTTTACTTATGAAGCCATTACCGGACGACCTGTCAATATGCGAGCAATGGAAATTGCACAACAGGTAGGGGTTGCTTTCTTGATTACTGTAATGATTGCTGTTACGTATAATGATATTATTCGTTCCTTTTTTAGCTGAAATTGCTATCTTTTGCAGGGCTACTAAAAATGCTCCCTTTTTTTTTATATTTGCCCAATTCAATATTTCATCAGGAAAAAAAGCATGCTAAACACACCAATGGACATATTTAAACTACTTAAAAAAAATAATTGCAAGGATTGCAATGAAAAAACATGCCTGGCTTTTGCTGCAGCTGTTCATCAAGGACGAAAAAAACTTTCTGACTGCCCGCATGTTTCCCATGAAATTCTTTCAAAATTTGAAAAAAATATTCATACAGATAACTCCTATGAACAGTCCATGAAAGACATGATTGACAACTTGAAAGTGAAACTTTCACAGGTCAATTTTCCTGAAGCCGCAAATCGAATTCAGGGTAAATATAAACCACCCTGGCTGACCCTCAAAATATTTGGCAAAGATTTTCGTGTTGATGGATCAGGTAATTTTTCAACTGACATTCATGTTAATCCCTGGGTTGTTGTTCCCTTTTTACAACATATTATTCAAGCCTCAGATGCACCGGTATCTGGAAAATGGGTCACTTTTAGAGAACTTCAGGGGGGTAAAGAAAGATTTGCATTGTATGAACAACGATTTCAAAAAGACCTCAAACGCATTGCAGATAATTTTACAGATCTGTTTGAAGATTTAATTCATATTTTTAATGGAAATCAGGTGAAACCTGAAACTTCAGGTTTTTCAGAATTGAATCAGGCAGATATTGCATTAATTTTACACCCATTTCCAAAAATTCCCATCCTGATTAGTTATTGGAAACCAGACGATGACTTATCATCAGATATTAACATTTTTTTTGATCAAATGGTTCATGAACAACTCGATACAGAATCTCTCTATGGACTTCTGGCCGGATTGCTTCAAATGTTTGATCGTCTTGCAAAGCGTCATGGATAATTAAAATGAATCCTATTTTGGAAGTCAACGACCTGATGATGCAATTTGGTGGCCTTAAAGCATTGGACAATATCAATATTCGTGTTGAACCGCAACAAACAGTTGCATTGATCGGCCCCAATGGTGCAGGCAAAACGACTTTCTTTAATTGCATCACTGGCATTTATAAACCAACACAAGGCCATATCTTTTTGTATTCTGATACCAATAAAAAAAAACAGATTAATGGCAAAAAACCTAATAAAATTACAGAACTGGGGATGGCAAGAACGTTTCAGAACATTCGTTTGTTTAACAACATGACTGTTTTGGAAAATTTGATGATTGGTCAACACTGTCGTACACATACCGGGGTTGTTGGAGCTATTCTCAGAAATAAAAGTGCTGTTGAAGAAGAAAAAAAAGTCATTCAAACAGGATTTCAGTTACTTGAAGAAGTAAACCTGTCCCATCGGGCCAATATGGTCGCCCATAATTTACCATATGGTGAACAACGCCGGCTTGAAATTGCACGTGCGCTGGCAACACGTCCAAAATTGCTCTTACTTGATGAACCGGCTGCCGGAATGAATCCCAAAGAAACCCTTGCATTGGTTTCACTGATTCAAAAAATTAAACAAACATACCAAATAGCTGTTTTGATTATTGAACACGATATGAAACTCGTCATGACAATATCAAACCATATTTATGTATTGGATTATGGAAAATTGATTGCCAGTGGTCCACCTGACATTGTAAAAGACGATCCAAAAGTTATTCAGGCCTATCTTGGGGAGGATTATGATGCTTAGTCTGGAAAGCATTTGCGCTGGCTATGGCCGGATTGCGGTTTTAAACGATGTTACTCTAAAGGTTGATTCAGGCGAAATTGTAACATTGATTGGTGCAAATGGTGCAGGCAAAACAACGACATTAATGACCATTTCAGGCGTTGTGCCTTGTCGGAAAGGCAGCATTCAATTTATGGATCAACCCATTGAAAACATGCGGCCAGATAAAATTGTGCGCATGGGAATCAGTCAGGTGCCTGAAGGACGTCATATTTTTCAATACATGACTGTCAGGGAAAATTTGGACATGGGCGCTTATCTCAGAAAAGACAGTCGTGAAATCCAAGATGATCTGGAACACGTTTTCTCCATATTTCCAATACTTGGAGAACGTAAAAACCAGATTGGCGGCACTTTGAGTGGTGGCGAACAACAAATGCTTGCAATTTCTCGTGCGCTTATGGCGCGTCCCAGATTGTTATTACTTGATGAACCCTCTCTTGGTCTTGCACCAATATTTGTTCATCAGATCATGGATATGATCAAACATATCAATGACACGCAACACACAACCATTCTTTTGGTAGAACAAAATGCAAATATTGCTTTAAAAATTGCCAGCCGCGGATATGTGATGGAAAATGGTAAAATTGTATTACATGATCGTTGTGAATCTTTATTGAAAAATGAGCAGGTAAAAAAGGCATATTTGGGTTTATAAATTATATCCACAACCGGAAACGAACAAGCTATCGGGCGCATTCAAGGGATAACATCCAGTACCTCTTCTTTTTTAATTCTCCAATCCGCATCTTTTTTTACAAGGAGCAGCCTTTTTTTCGTTCTATCTTTGTAATAATATCCTTTGGATTCAAAATCCTGAACAAATAAAACTTCTGCCTCTACATCAGATATAAGATTTATTTCAGCCTGTCCTACAATGGAAACAAAAATATACTTTCGCTTCAAACGTTCTTTTCGCTGCTTTCGCCATTGATTAAATGTTTGATTTTCTTCTGGTTGAAAGTCATTGGCATAGAATCTAAAATAATCCTTACTAATCATGGACCTCCAGGCTGCTAACCATTGATCAATCATCATTTGAATAGCGATAATATCCGATTCTTTGTCATAAGTTTTATCTTCATTCTTGAAAGAATCAAAGGTTTCTTTGATAGGCATTTCTTCAACAGGGAGGGGTTTCTTCTCTATGAAAGTCATTTCAGTTGCCGCCATTGCTTTTTCATTTGGAACAAAATTTTTCAATTCTGTTTTTCTAAGTTTAAATGCGATATCCGGTTGAATATTTAATCCTGCAAGTTGAATATGATCACGAACAGCAAGAATGTTTAAACATCGTGAAATGCCTTCAGCACTTTGATGAGAATATTCAGCTGCATATTTGATAACAAATCGGTAGCATCCAAGTGCTTTTTTTATTTGACCTGTTTTTTCAAAACACAAACCCAATGCGAAGATTTCCGCATGATACTTTTTTGTGAATTGTTCATAATGATTGGCTTGCCTGTCTTGAAACAGAATGTCAATTGCATCAGACAGCCTCGCATCTATGAATAATGGTACTGTGTTTGAATTGTTTTTTGCCAGTTGTGATGTTACAATATAGTGAATAAGTGCTTTATAGGCTTTGGCTTCAAAAAGAATTTTACTTTTGGTATCAATCAGTTCAGGAGCTTTAACAGAAATGTCTTTGTGAAGTCTGGTCAATTGAAAAATACTTTTTGCCAGTTTTGGCATCATATAGTTGCCAGGCAAAGAATTAAAAGAAGGTTCTGCCAGTTTACAAAAAAAGATTTGGTTTTGAACAACAAAGCCTTCTCGGCGCATAGCTGTAATATAATAATTACGTGTTTGAATCCTGTTGTTCTCATTTTTGGTGTGCAATTGAAGTTGAACAATTAAATCAAATTGATGTCTGGGGGATTGCTTTTTGCAATCAGCACAGAATTGCCACCAAATACGTGCAGAAAGAAGGGCATCATAATCGGATGTTTCAGGGATCATTTCTTTTTGAGGAATATAAGATAATTGAATATGCAAAACATCACGAAAAGATTCACAAATCCCAAGTGAAAGCATATGGATTTCACTTTTTGATGCTGAAAAAATACCGGAGTTAATATTTGATGGTACTGTATTGCAATCAAGGAGTAATAAACGATGAATACCAGAAAATGGATAATGATTGTGCTGCATTTGGGGCAAAGGTTGGGGGGTTTTACAACCATTTAAAATCAATACGCTTAAAATAAAACCTGTGAATAAAATGGTTAATTGCTTGATACGATTATAATTCATCATGACTCCCTAATGACTTTTCAGTTATTTCTCGACTAAGCTCCAGTTCTTTGTTCGTGGTTTTTCTAAAAGATACCAGCCGATTAAATGCCAGTCTGGCCATATAATTCATTGGGTCAGCATTCATTGCTTTTTCGTAATATTTGACAGCCTGATCAATAAAGCCAAGGGCTTCAAGTGCGGTTCCATAGTTTTTATAATCGCCGGATAAACTTGTTCTGGCAATATCAATTTCAGCTTCTTTTTTTTTGGCCATTTCGATGCGTTTTTCTCGAAAATCATCATCAGGTGAAGGATTTTGGAAAACACTTTGTTCCAGTTTTTGATACTTTTGTAGAATACGATTCTTTTGTTGAATGTAAGCACGTTCTTTATTTTTCATGGATACTTGAATATGCGCCAGGGCTTCAGGAAAGGCATTTGCCTCAATCAGATAACGCCCCCGAATATCGGCATCATGGTGAATGCTTATTAATCGCTTAATTTTTTTGGGATATATATCATCCTGTAGCTGGGTGACCGCTCGTTGAAACAGTTGATTTGCCAATCTCCGATGCATACAAATTTTGTCCCAATGAGATTGATTGGGTTTAAAATGATCTTTTGCAGTCAATTGATCTAAAAGCCTGACGTAAACCTCATTTCCCTCATAATCCAGCAGAACAATGCTCAAGATTGCAGATAATTGAATTTCAGATTGATTTTTAATTGATTGATTTACATTGCCATTGATAAATAATCTATGCTGCTTTTGATATTCCTTTTCACTACGCACTGGATTCTCCCATTCATAACCATTTTGTTCAATTTGATTGGTAATTGATTCACATTGTGCATTTGGACAAATAAGTTGTATTTGATACCAGGGCATATGGCTGAATGTTTTGGCAATATTTTCCTGTATGAGATGTTGATACAATTGCTTTATATCAGTAGACAGCCTATCGGAAAACTGAATGTCCGGTTGTTGCACTAAAATGGTTTGAATGTCTCGAAATCGAACGACTTTTGATGGCGGCCTGATGAAATTTGCAACACGCAATTGGCTTTTTGCACATCCACATATAAACTCAATAAGTATTAACAATATTAGTAAGCATTGATATATTCTGCTGTGCATTGATTTTCTCCTTTAATTCAATTTATTATATACGACTTCGTCTCAAAGCATGCCCACAGGCTTTCATTAATTGGCTCGATTCTGTCAAAGTGATTATTGTTGCATAGCCTTTATAAATTCGTTCCAACGCGATTGGATCTGCTTCGCTGACTTCACATGCCAATAAAAAACCATAATAATTAATTAAATCTGTTTCCATATTGCGTAATTGATTCCGATGCCATTTTTGATAATGTTTCCGAATGCTGTCCACAGAATTCTTTGTATAATTCAGCGTAGGTAAAATTGATTTGAAACGTTTTTTGGCTTTTGTATAATCATATTGAATCAACAATTTTTTTGCACGTGAATCCATACCTGATAGAAGATAGACATGAATGGATTTGCGAGGTACAGAAATGGCCTTATCCAATTGAGAAACAATTTGTTTGCTTAGTTGGTTTTCAAATGACTTTGCGCCTTTGGATTCAAAAGTTTGCCTGGCAAGTGATTTGATAATAAAGGCATGTTTCATTTCAAAGTTTTGGGGATCATACAGGCTGATATATGTGATCAGAGAATCAGATTGTTCACAAATATTATTTATTTCATGCATATCGCGAATACCGGCATTCTTTGCTTGTTGAATGGGCGAGTTGACATAATGATTCATATGTAAAACATATGTGGGACTTTTTCTTGAAGTATCTATGTGCTCAGTTAACTGAAAATAGCCTGTTTGTTTCAAACGTTGTTTTACTAATTTAAGTAGTTCCTGGGATTTTTTATATTGATTTATTTCATCACTGACAACAATTAAAAAAGTGCCTGGATTTATTGATTTTAAAGGATAGGGGCTGTCATACTTTAATGTGACATAAGAATTAACGAGGGGGATGGATGATTTTACGCCCATGGTACATCCCGAAAAAATTATGAACAAAATCAAAATAATATACCGGTACATTCGGATTTTCCTTTTTTCTTAAGCTGTTGAATATGGTTTTAATTCAGTTTAAAGCAAGGAATATGCCACTGAAATGGAAGTCTCCGAATCAGTTTTAATCACAAAAACATAATGATATTTATTGATCAATAATCAATGTTATTGTATGTATTATGTAAAATTTAGAAATTTTGGGCATCTTTCATATTTGTTGAAAAGTTGTTAACACTTTTTCCATAATTGTGATTGTGTTTTTCATTTTAGAGACACACAGCCATGCGTCTCTAAATCAGGCAATATAACGCCCATAGTAATAAAGCATTGGGCAACATCAGACAACGCTCGGGTAACTATTCTTCGATTAAATTTTTGCTGAGGCGAGAATCACTTTAAAATATGTAGATTTTCACCCTGATCACGAAATCAATGACTCTGTTGAACTGATTCTCGTTCCCAAAAAAAGATTATCCTTTGGTTTGGGGGGTAATAATAACGCACAATAAGGAGATAATGATGCATCCATTTCTGTTCATTAAAAATTTTTTTCTAAGTCTTACATTAAGCCTGTTCATGATGAGTGTTTTATATGCTGTTGACGATTTCATTTTTCATATTTCAGCGCCAGAGTTGAAATATATGATGAGTCGTAACAAAGTGGTTGTCATTAATTCCATGAGTAACATAGAGTTTGATCGGCAACATATACCAGATTCAATCAATATTCCCTTGATTGAGATGTCATCATCAAAAAAAATACCTCAAGATAAAAATATGCCGCTTGCCTTTTATTGTATGGGTAAACGATGACCTTATAGTTTAAGAGCTGCAAGGATTGCAGTTGAGAAAGGTTATAAAAAAGTTTACCATTTTTCAGGCGGAATACAGGAATGGAGAAGTTTTAACTATCCAATGAATGTGAATAAATCATATGCAAAAATAAAAATCAAAAAAATATCTCCTTCAAAGGCATATGCACTCATCAAAAAGCATAACCCTTTGATTGTTGATGTTAGGCCCGAAGATTTTATTAAAGATTCATATATCATTGGCTCCATTCATTGTCAGACATTGGAAATTGATGAGATATCAAAAAAACTCCCAAAAGATAAAAAAATATTGGTTGTTGACTGGGCGATGAAACAGGCACCTATCGTGGCTCAGTATTTGAAACTTAATGGTTTTAACATATTAGGTGTTTTAAAAGGTGGCGTGGAAAGATGGGTCTCTGAGGGATTACCTGTTGATAATCAATCCAAAGATCAACAATCGTTGAAATAAAAAAAGGTGCCATATGGCGATCCAATGGTCGAAGTCCTAAAAAAACATAAAAAGGAGACATGGGCATGACAAAGATTGAGCAGTTAATAATCAAGCTATTTGATGATCAAGACAAAGATTATCTCACCCTGAAATTTTTAAAAAAGAATTCTCAAATAAAAAAGATACTCCATTTGACAGATAAAATGTCAAATACAGATATCAAGAAAAAACTTTTGCCACATGTGACAAATGCGATACGCGTTGTAAATGGCTATAAATCATTGTATGTAACGCGAAATATAAATGACACAGATTTAATTACCAATTGTATCCAAAAGAAACCATGTTCTTTAAAACAATTAAAAGTGCATTTTCCTATTCAATCTAAAGACTTAGTCAAACTGGTTTCTCAAATGGTTATGTCTGGTCAACTTTGTGTTAGTTTTACAGTCGAAAGTGGCATAAACCTTTCTATCAATGTCAATAAGACTGAAAAAAATAAAAAAATCTTACCAGAAATACAAACAATCAGCGATAGCGAAAAGATGAAAGAAGCATATGATTATGTTGGCGGGGGAAATAGTTTTGTTCGTATACATGCCATGAGAGATTATCTTAATTGGCCCAGAGAACGTTTTGACCAGACTTTGGAACAGTTAACCAGAGAACTGACCATACAACTTCATTTTGGAGATCCATCAGTACTCACTGAAAAACAACTGAAGGATTCATTTTTAGATGATGAAGGTCAGTTGTGTATTACCATTACATGGAGGCATGCATGAAGAAGGATGTCAATTATTTAGAGATATTGAAACAGCGGAAACCCTTTGCATCATCCAATGTTAGTGATCCAAAGGATCATTTATTTCCAGATGTCCCTTCCATTAACGCAGATATTTATCACTCTGTCATTGATCTGGTCCGAATGAAAAGTCAAAATCCCACTATTCCACTGGCAGCACTCGTTCTTGGTGAAGCAGGATATGGAAAAACGCACCTGATCAACCGAATGATAAGAAATGCGGACAGTTATCAAGATCTTTCATACAGGGTTGCCTACATTCAACCGATTGAAGACCCGGCACAAACATATTCATATTTGCTTCGGGAGATTGTTACCAATTTATTTTATCCCATAAAAAACAATTATCCGCCAACAATCATGCATGGCATTCTGGCAGAAATAATTAAGAAGGCTTTATTAACAGCGACTTTTAACAATCAAGCACTCAAAAAAAAAGTGCATAAAATTCTTCACAACAATCCTGTCGATATTTTTTATGAACTTCAATCAAATATGTCCTTATGGATCAACGTTGAAAACAAACTCAAGCAAGCATATTCAAATGATTGTCCACCGGAAATCTTTCAAGTATTGATGCAGCTCAGGTATAGTGATCGAAGATTTGCAATTATCGAATGGCTGAAATGCAATACACTTGATAGAGATATGGCCGAAAAACTTCATATTCAACCTGCGAATTTATCCAGTATTCCGGCAAAAGAGCAGGCTGCAAGAGATATGATTAAAAATCTGAGCAAATTAATCGGTATTTGCAATCATTCATTGTTAATTTGTTTTGATCGCCTTGAAAATCTGGATAATGATGACAAAGTTCAATCATTTGGACGAATGGTCACATTTCTGGTGGATGATGCCAGGGCGATGATACCTGTTGCTTTTTGCCGCGGGGATTTATGGCAAAATATTTTAAAAAATAAGTTTAACAGGCATGTTTCAGAAAGGTTGGAATCCAATACATTTGAGTTGTTGGGATGTGATGTCAATCAGGCACTTGAATTGATTGCATCAAGACTAACCTGGGCATATGGCCATGCAGATCATAATTACCAGCCTTTTGGATTGGAGAAACTTGAAAAAATTTTCAGTCATCGTTTGAGAAGTACACGAAATATTATTCAAAAAGCAAACAAATTGGTGATCAAAGACCCAACAACAATAACACCTGTTGTCAATCAACTGAAGGAGCAATTTCGAGCTCATTATCAAAAGGTGCTGGATGAATTTGATCGCCATGCTCCTGAACGTAATCGAATACAAAGGGCATTGCGACTATTTTTTGAAATCAAGGACTTTTCTGTGGATACCCGGTTCGGTGATAAGTATATTGATTTTTATTTTTCTCAGGCCATTAAAAACACCAAACAAGGCATAGTTATCATAGATTTTGAAAATCATCACAGGGCTGTTGGTGCCAGCATCAAGCGCGGGATAGATTTTTTAAATAAAAACCCTCAAGCCTATGTGCTATATTTTCGTGATGAACGTTGTTTGTTGCCATCCCGATGGAAATCCACCAATGCCGCATTGGATCAATTCAAACATCAAGGCGGACATACTCTATTTTTGGATCGAAATGAAGCAGCACAATGTTTTGCCATTACATTAATGAATTATGCCATCAAGGAAGGGGATATCAGTATTGAAACAAAAGCGGATTTTGACATGCGGAAAGCCAGTATTGACGAATTTTTGCATTTCTTACATGAAAGTATTTCGCGTGAACCCTTCACACTTTTTAAAAAACTTGCAGATATTTTAAAACTGCGAAAAAAAATTCATCCCAAAGTCAACGATGCTGCAACACAGGATTCAAAAACAAAAAATCAGATGATCTTGAATAAAACCATAGAATGCCTTCGTCCCCAATCCATGATGATGGCATCCACAGATAATATACTGGCCTATTTATCAGACAACCATATTCAATCGAATATAGATGAATTAATGCGGATAATTAAAAGATTTAACGATCGCTTTGTTGTTCATCAATCCAAAACAGAAACCATCATCATGATTAAAAAGGAGTGGATGAATGCCCAGCCTTAATGTTTCTGAAATTCATTTATGTCAACGATGTTCCAGGCTTCTGGCCTATCATTTGGCTGGAAAAAAACAGGTCTGGCGAATTGGTCTTGTGGCATCAGAATCGTTTCCAAGTAAATTCTTTCATGATAAAATTGTACGACAATTGCATAAAAAACTGTCTTCTCCACATTCTCACCTTTTTAAGGCTGTCGTTCGCATTTGTAAATCTCCAAAAGATAATTTTCATTCGCGCTTTCTTGAAACACTGGAAAATTACTTTTTTTTAAGTTTTTTAAACAAGCATAGCCAAGAATTAGAAACATCCAATTTACTTCAGACAGGAAAAGCCTTTGAAAAATGGTGCGCCTTTTTATCAGAATTTTTATGTCAAATTGTTCAAAAAATGGGGGATAATTTTTTACTATCAGAAATTTTTTACCCGCCAGAAAAATTGATTTCACAGACATATGAATCCAGTTCTGAAAAAAAATTGACTGTGAATGGCCGCTATGATGCAATTTTATTTGATACGCAAGAAAAGGAAATTGTTATTCTGGAATGTAAAGGTCGGGATATGGATCGTGCAGATGAAGACATGACCCAGGTTGCATTATATGCCTGGCTCATCAGTCAACAAACTGGAATTATACCACGAGCGGTTATTCTTTATCTGACAGGTGAACAGGAACGTTATCATGTATCAAAAGATGAAATGAAATCTCTGATTCAACAAATGCCCAACCTTTTTGATCATGTGATTCAGATCATTGAAGCCAATGCGAATAAGATGCAGATTTTTTTGCCCAGGTCAGTGGACAAGAACTTATGTAAACGATGTCCTTTTAATTTCCGATGTGACAATGATTATGGTCAAGAAGTGCCAAAGGCTTCTGGCATTGATGATATGCTTGATTTATTTCACAAGTTAAATTTGCCTGTTTTTGATGCAGGCAATATTTGCGGGCCAAGATTTATTCGATACAAACTCAAACCCGATTTTTCCAAAAAAGTGACTGTTACAAAAATCCAGAAACGCGCATTGGATCTTCAAGTCGCAATGAATTTACCTGATATCCCATTAATACAAGCCCAGGCCGGTTATGTGAGCATTGACATTCCTCGAAAAGTAAGAAAACCGCTGACATTGGGTGAGGTCATGAGAAAAGCAGCTTCCACACGCCCGGCTTCCAAAGTTGCATTTCCCATTGGTATGGCCATTGATGGTACAATTGTTTGGATTAATTTAAATGATCCGGCATCACCCAGTATTCTGGTTGGAGGAACTTCAGGAAGCGGCAAAAGTGTATTGTTAAGATCTATACTCATCGCCCTGGCAATAAATGCCAATCCGGACGAATTAAAATTTTCACTCATTGATTCAAAGCATGTCAGTTTTCAGGATTTGTCTGATATTCCACATATAGATGGTGATATCATTGTTGAAAACTCAATTGCGATTGAAAAACTGAGAGAGCTGGTTGAGGAAATGAATCAGCGGTATTCTGCTTTTAAAAAAGTCAAAGCATTTGATATCAATGGATATCAAGAAAAAGGTTATCAGGTGCCACATCATGTTGTCATGATTGATGAGTACGCGGACCTCATTATTGATAAACAGACGAAAAATGATCTTGAAACAACCATTCAAAAACTGGGTCAAAAAGGACGTGCTGCTGGCATTCATTTAATACTGGCCACACAGCGTCCGGATGCCCGGATCGTTACGCCATTGATAAAAGCAAACTTACAATTAAAAGTTGCTTTGAAAGTAACAACCCCAAGTAATAGTAATATCATTATTGATCAACCAGGTGCAGAATGTCTGATTGGTAGAGGAGATATGTTGATTGCCGGCAGTGTGCCTGTAAAACGACTTCAAGGGCCTATCGCATCCAAAACTGATATTGATCAAACAAAAACAAGTTTAATATGATAGAGAAGAATCATCATTTCAAAATTTCCATAATATTCAGCACACTTTCATATTCAGAAATAATAGGTTTTTTCATGGAAAATCGTAAATCAATACGTCGATTTTTACGCTGTTTGTTTGTGGTATTATCATTTTTGACCAGCGGGCGTGTTGCAGCATAACCACTCACAGAAAATAAGGGCTTGCCATAACTGTTTTTCAGTGTTTTAAACTTTCTTCCTATCTCAAGCTGTTCCGACCAGAATTGCCATACTGCAATGGCGCGATAACTGGACAATCCCCAATTTCCCATTTCCAGGGATACAGCTTTCCGACTATCAGTATGTCCTTCAATAAAAACTGTATCAATATATGTATGGCGCTGATTTTTGATAATGGCATCATATAAGGCATAACCAATATCTGCCAGTAGTTTTTTCTTATCATCTGGTATTTTATAGCATAGAGAATCAAAATACAAGCGTTCATCAGGAATCCTAAGAACAGAATAGTTTTCTGAGATTTCAACAATAATTCCCTGTTTTGCTAATTGTTCACGTATTTCCACCAACATGGTGGCCCGAATTTGATTGGCATTCTGGATTTCTTTAATGGCATCATGAACGCGCTCTTCCATCGTGGACAATTTTATGATTAACAACACACATGCAAGAATAAAAATGACCAATAGCCCGGCCATAATATCTGAAAATGATATCCAATAAGGGTTGTCTTCATCAGGTGAACGTGATTGTCGCTTCTCAAAAACACGAATCATAATTACTTTTTATCCTGTCGTTGATTGAGTGCATCTTCAATTTCATTAACCACATCAGATATGGTAAAAACAGCATCACGCATGGTTGTTGCAAAATCGCGTGTTTGATTGTTCCACTCGTTGAGACGTTCGTTGGTCTGATGTTGCACCTGGCTGGCATAATCTGTCAGCAAGCGGCTAACTTCCTGCTCAAGGGAACTGACATGCTGGGTGAGGGTTTCCTTAAATTGTTGGTGATGGTCTGAAAATTGAATTATGCCTTCATTTGCAGCTGATGCTGTTTTTTCTAATACGTCAACTGCTTTAAGAAAATCATTTTTTACCGCCTGAATCATAGATATAATATCGCCCACCTGGGCTGTCATCTGCGCATTTTCTTTTGTCAATCGGTCCGTGCTTACATTTGTTTCTTTGAGTTGAACAGAAAACAATTGAATGACTTCAGATAAAGAATGTCCCAGTGTATCCAGTTTTTCTGCCACATTGTTCAGGTAGCTGCTGGATTTTTCAATATTTTTTGCCGCAGTTTCCATCACTTTTTGGTTACGCATGACAGCATCATTGAGCATTTGCCCTTGTTCAAGGATATCTTTTGATGCATTCATGTTTTGTTCAGAAGATTTATTCATACTTACCATAAACAGTTGCAAACCTTCACGAAGGGAGGTCAACTGTTGAGTAAGCACAGTAATTCGTTCTTCTTCCTGCTTAGCGAGTTTTTGGAAACGTTTTTCAACTTGTTCCGAAAAACTGCTGGCAGAATTTTGTGTACGAACCACAGCATCATCAATGGCTGTTGTTTGTTTATGAGTCAGACTGTCAATCATGTTGCTTAACCGCTGAAAACGTTCTTCATCAAGTTGTGTGACTGTTTCATTATGAGAATTTAGTTGTGTAAGCAATCTTTCAATCGATTGGTTCAGTTCGGTATTTAGTTGCTGAGTAAGATGTCGTTGATTATCGCTTTCAGAGCTGACGCCCTGCATAAAAGTATCCAGAACAGTTGCAAGAGTGTCTTCTGAGGTACGTGTTTGTCTCTGATTCAATTCATTGGCAGAATGAATGAACTGTTCAATAGCTGGGGCCATGATTTCTTTTATACCAGATTGGACGCCTTCAGACACCTGATGAACAACTTCCTGCATTTTGCCACCGATTTTTTCGGCCAGGCCTTGAAGAGCTTCTCTTGCTTCAAAATTATGTTCCTCAATACGCAACAGAGATTGTTCAGGGTTCATTCGCGGGGTCAGCAAAGAAACTTCATGCTGAAATCGCGAGATATCCATTCTCACAAAACGTTCAATCAATTTTTCGATAAAATTGAACATAACACTGGTAAGGACACCCCAGACTGATGTTAAAAAAGCAACTGCTGCGCTGCTAATGAGTCGATTGATTTCATTACCGGCAGCATTCATGCCGGCATCACTGAGATCCAATCCAGATAGTCCCAGTTGAAGGCCAGAAAATGTGCCAATTACGCCAATTGCAGTAAGAAACCCAGGGACTGCCGCCAGCAAGCGGTTTTCAGTAAGGCCTGGAGATAAAGATCTGGCATTAAAAAAATAGGCCGTATCCAGGGCACGATATAAACGTTGACCATCCTTTGATACCACCAAACTTCGGTCAAAATCGATCCATAGATCACCAAAACCATTGGGTAATTTTTTAGCTGTATTGATCAGATCGCGTCGTTTTTTTACAAATTGGTCTGATGAAATGCCATTAATTGCGGATCGAAATTGGTTAATTATCCATTTGGCTCTATGGGCTTTCCAGATAACCAAAGACAGTGCCCAAAAAAATATACACCACAATGCCACTACAATAAAGGCACTGAAGCCTTCTGTACTGGCAATTTGTCCGGTGAATAATGCGTGTAGATTGGGCCATAACAATGTCCAGTCAAATTTTATGATTGTTTTTTCCATGAATTGATACAGATCAGGCAAAAAAGGGACCTGTCAAACAGATCCCTTTATATTAAATATTTTATCACGAGGGGCGAGAATGAAATCCAATTTCCTCATGATATTCATGAAGTGATTTCAAAACAGGATCCCCTTTCAACCGCCTCGCAATGCCTCTTGCAGCAGCCAATGCAGCAGCTGTGGTGGTAATGTAAGGTATTTGATAGGTGATGGCAGACTGTCGAATATATGAATCCTTTTCCTCTGTTTCTTTCCCACCTGGCGTGTTGATGACCAATTGAATTTCACCATTCTTGATGGCATCAACAATATCCGGTCGGCCATATCCAATTTTATGAATATATGTTGCCTGGATGTTGTTTTTGGATAAAAATGCGCAGGTGCCTTTTGTTGCAAATATTTTAAAATTCAGTTCAGCAAAAATTCGGGCAGATTCAAGTGTACTGTTCTTATCGCGATCATTAACAGTGATAAGAACAGCCCCTTTGGTGGGTAACGAAGTGCCAGTTGCTTCCTGAGCTTTATAAAAAGCCATACCAAAGGTATCAGCCATGCCCAAGACCTCACCTGTGGAGCGCATTTCCGGTCCAAGCAGCGGATCAACTTCTGGAAACATTTTAAAGGGAAAAACAGCTTCCTTCACACCAAAGTGAGAAACTACGCGTTGTTTGAGGTTCAATTCAGAAATACGCTTACCCAACAACAGGTTTGTTGCCAGGCTGGCCATTGAAATATTGCATACCTTTGACACAAGCGGAACAGTTCGTGATGCCCTGGGATTGGCTTCAAGCACAAAAACCCGATCATTACAAATTGCATATTGAATATTCATCAAACCCACAACATTCATTTCAATGGCAATATTGCGGGTATAGTCCATAATGGTTTCCAAATGTTTTCTTGGAATACTGATTGGTGGGATCACGCAAGCAGAATCACCTGAATGAATGCCTGCAAGCTCAATATGCTCCATTACTGCAGGAACGAAGGCATCAGTCCCATCAGCCAGAGCATCTGCCTCAGCTTCAATGGCATTTTCAAGAAATTTGTCAATAAGAATGGGACGTTTTTGAGATACATCAACTGCTGCGCTCACGTATCGTTTTAGCATACTTTCATCCCAGACAATTTCCATTGCGCGGCCACCAAGTACATACGAAGGACGAACCATCAGTGGATAACCAATATTATTCGCAATTTTTAAGGCATCATCCAGATTACTGGCCATACCAGATTCTGGCTGTGGTATGCCAAGTTTTTGCATAATTATTCTGAAACGATCTCTGTCTTCTGCCAAATCAATGGTATCTGGCGATGTTCCGAGAATATTAACACCTGCAGCTGACAGATCTTTGGCTATATTTAGCGGTGTTTGACCGCCAAATTGAACGATGACTCCTTCAGGCTTTTCCTTCTCGTAAATACTCAAGACATCTTCAACAGTCAATGGCTCAAAGTAGAGCTTATCTGATGTATCATAGTCTGTGGAAACGGTTTCTGGATTACAATTGACCATAATTGATTCATAACCCGCATCACGAATAGCAAATGCCGCATGAACACAGCAATAATCAAATTCAATTCCCTGGCCAATCCGATTGGGGCCGCCACCCAGTACCATAATTTTTTTTCTGTCTGTAGTATCCACAGAATCAGGGGCATTGTATGTTGAAAAATAATAAGCAGCATTTTCAACGCCGCTGACCGGTACAGCCTCCCAGGCTTCTGTTTTTCCAAGAGTAAGACGCGCCAAACGTATTTCAGATTCTGTGCGTTTTGTAATTTGTGCCAGATATTTGTCAGAAAAACCATCGTTTTTGGCTTTAATGAGAAGATCATTGGAAATCATTTTGCCATTGTTACTTGCAATAATTTTTTCTTCAAGTTCAACCAGTTCCTTCATTTGTTGAATAAACCAGGGCTTGATACTGGTTTTTTCATAGAGCGCATCAACTGATACACCTTTTCTCAAGGCTTCATACATAATAAACTGACGTTCACTTGTGGCAAAGTTTAGCATGTTCATCAAATCATCTAATGGCAGTTGGTTGAAATTATTTGCAAAACCAAGCCCATAACGATTATTTTCTAATGATCGAATGGCTTTTTGGAAGGCTTCCTTATAATTTTTGCCAATACTCATCACTTCGCCCACAGCACGCATTTGTGTGCCAAGTTTATCTTCAACCCCATCGAATTTTTCAAATGCCCATCTGGCAAATTTAACAACAACATAATCACCGGAAGGTGTATATTTATCCAATGTGCCATCGCGCCAATAAGGGATTTCATCCATTGTAAGACCGCCAGCCAATAAAGATGATACAAATGCAATGGGAAAACCGGTCGCCTTTGATGCCAATGCAGATGAACGTGATGTTCTGGGGTTGATTTCAATGACAACAACCCTGCCTGTTTTGGGATCATGAGCAAACTGAATGTTCGTTCCACCAATAACTTCAATGGCATCCACAATATCGTAAGAATATTTTTGAAGTTTTTCCTGAAGTGCAGTAGAAATTGTCAGCATGGGTGCTGTACAGTATGAATCACCTGTATGAATGCCCATTGCATCAACATTTTCAATAAAGCAGACTGTAATTTTTTGATTTTTGGCATCCCGAACCACTTCAAGCTCAAGTTCTTCCCATCCCAGAACCGATTCTTCAATTAAAACCTGGTTGACCATACTGGCAGCAAGTCCACGTGATGCAATTTCCCTGAGAGATTCAACATTGTATACCAGCCCACCACCAGTACCTCCCATTGTATAGGCAGGACGAATGACTACTGGATATCCCAGTTTTTCCGCTACTTTTTCGGCATCTTCAACAGAATTCACTGTCTCGTTTTTGGGCATTTCAATGCCTAATCGCGTCATCGTGTTTTTGAATGCTGTGCGATCTTCACCTCGCTCGATAGCATCCACATTAACGCCAATCACCTGTACACCATATTTATCTAAAACACCGCTCTGATGAAGGATTGAAGAAAGATTCAGACCTGTCTGCCCGCCAAGGTTGGGTAGTAAGGCATCGGGTCTTTCCTTTTCAATAATTCTTTCCAAAACATGAGGTTCAAGAGGTTCGATATATGTAACATCAGCTGTTCCAGGATCTGTCATGATAGTAGCTGGATTTGAATTCACCAGCACAATTGTAAAGCCTAAAGATCTGAGTGCTTTACAAGCCTGGGTGCCTGAATAATCAAATTCGCACGCCTGACCAATAATAATTGGACCGGAACCAATGATTAATACTTTTTTAATATCTGTTCGTTTTGGCATATTTCTCCTTATTGTGAATATAAAAGTTTACAATTATTTTGATGCTTTTATTATGATTATTAATCTTCGTCAATAATTTTATATTGGGTCTCAAATTTCGGCATCCTTCATACTGGGTGAAAATAAATTAGTTTACATGAGCGCATTCCCC
>Ga0272440_1000204_pt1 | contig 49393 bp, 30 predicted proteins | sample SSMMMBAug17_FD_192440 | JGI IMG/M metagenome (GOLD analysis project Ga0272440, IMG submission 192440) | Marine sediment archaeal communities from Little Sippewissett salt marsh, Falmouth, MA, United States - SSM-MMB-Aug17 | ecosystem: Environmental > Aquatic > Marine > Wetlands > Sediment ...
TTCACCACTTACTTCACCACTTACTTCACCACTTACTTCACCACTTACTTCACCATTAACTTCACCACTTACTTCACCATTAACTTCACCACTTACTTCACCATTAACTTCACCACTTACTTCACCATTAACTTCACCATTAACAATTTGGTGTTGTAAAATTTTCAATTGAAGCTCGAAAGAATTTTGAGAGGGATCATTAATAAAATATGGTTCAGGGTTACCGAGGATTTTCCATTGCTTTGACATCATACGCAAGCCGGTGCCAGCTTGTTCACATAAAGCCAGTCTCCGAAAAGCAGTTGCAATGCGTGGATTTCTAAGCTCTCTTTCACCAGGTTCCAATAGATTGTTAACATTTCCAAAGGCATCACCAGGATTCCAGAACTGAATGCAATCTTTATAAAATTTGATAACAGCTTTTCGGGAGTGATCGGCGTAATCTTGATGAATGATTAAATTGATTGCTGCTTCCCGAATGACTCTATAGTCTGGCGGGGTATCGTTTCGCATGAATGTATGAGGATCAATGCCATTAAATGGCCGCTGCGCGTATTGATAGTATTTCATAACAAAGCCCTGCCATGTAACGATAAGATTGTCTTCATAGACAGCTCTGTCCAACCAGCGTATTTCTGGTAAAGGATCATTTATTCGAGAAGGTATCCATTGAATATCTAAAGTTGGCAATGGTAATAAATGATGTATTGCAGCCGGTGAACCAAAAAGCATGATTGCGGCTCGAGTGGGTTTATAAGTGTCGCCATCTTTAATGAGATACCCCCATTCATACAGAAAATCATAATCCACTTGACTTTCATCGTGACCGGGATTTATTTGATAAAAATGATTACTATACCAGCGTATTGATTTAAAATCCAATGCATTTTCTATCGGAAAATCAAAAATTTGAGAATCCCATCTATCGTCAGCCGCATCACGTAATAATTTTTCAATGTCTGACATCCTGGCTTTCTGGTCACATCCACCTCGTCGGATATATGTCAGACGTATATCTCCATTCAAATATACGGGTTTATTTTGTTTTGAGGATTCTGGAATATAGAAAACCAAAATAATTTTATTATCAACATTGATCATGTTTTCTTGTATTAAAATATCATGGTTAACTTTACTTTCAGAACGAAGTGCGCTTAAAAAGGCATTTTGAATATTATCCACATCAATTACACCAACAGTTTCAAACGAACCACCTGTTTGTTTGATTCCAAAAACAATATGCCCGCCTTTTGTGTTTGCAAAAGCAGATACTGTCTCATATATGCTTTTAGGAACTTTCCACTGTGCTTCCTTAAATTCTATATCATTCCATTCATGCGCATTAATTAATTTCATTAATTTTTCTTTGTTCATTGATATTCTCCTGAATTCGCAGACCATCGCTTGATTTTTTTAGTTGGAAGCACAATTTATTAATTTTCTCATTATGGCACTCATATAATATATGGGTTGCATTTTTTCAATTATGTATCGAACAAAAGCAAGATTGTGAAATTTATTCAATTGTGCTTCTTTACTGAACAAAAATGAGTAAATGTGTTATAATGGATCAATATGATCTCATTCAAAAACTGATAGCTTTTATTTTAACCTTATGGTAATCCACTGTCAATAAATCAACACAAAAAAAATGAACTTTATTTTATCTAATGATTTTAGTACATTTTTCCGACCTGAAGGGCGGGAACATAACAGCTCCGGGATAACAGTAAAATGATTATCAAAATGATTAACAAAAAATTATGGATTCCTAAAGCATGTGATAACTTGAAAGAAAAGTTTCCTTCAGTAGTTATATGTTTGTTTTTTATGCTGACAGTAGCATTTGTGATTAATATCAATTTTTCAGAAAATTCGGAAAACAAAAAAAAGTACCCAAGACATGTGCCCATTACAATTTTTACTGATGAAGAAGCCAAAAAACGATTTCAGCTCAATGGTACATTTCGTCCATTGAAATATACTGAAACCCAATTCAAGTCAATCAATAATAAGATAATCATTGATCCAGTCAATGGACTGATGTGGCAAAAACAGGGGGCAATGCATCCATGTTCATTCAAAGAGGCGCAACAATATATTAACGATCTGAATAATCAAAAATTTAACAATTACAATGACTGGAGGCTCCCTACGATTGATGAACTACTGACACTATTACTGAAAAAGAAATCAAAACAGTTTTTATTTATCGATCCTGAATTTTCAGATCATCAGAAATTATGTTGGAGTTCAGATATCCGGGCAGCAAAAACGCCCTTTGGATCGAATCCAAACGCTGCCTGGGGTGTTGATTTTTCATTTGGATATGTTTTTTGGGGGAAATTCGACAGTCAGTTTCATGTTCGGGCGGTTAGGGGGACCCGATAAAAAATACCATAAAATACCGGCACAACCACCAGGGTCAATATGGTCGCAAATGTCAAACCAAACATAATGGTTACAGCCATTGATATAAAAAATGGGTCTTGAAGCAAAGGCAGCATGCCAAGAACAGTTGTCACAGCAGACATACACACCGGACGCATCCGGCTGACCGCAGAATCTATTATTGCTGGATAAGGTGCTTTTCCGCTTTCCAGTTCAATATTGATTTGATCAATCAATACGATGGCACCTTTTATCAGCATGCCCACCAGGCTTAAAAAGCCCAGAATGGCCATGAAGTCAAAGGGCAGGTCAAATACAAACAAGCCGAGAGAGACGCCGATGATTGCCAATGGCACAACCAGCCAGATAATCATTGGCTGTCTGAGATTATTGAACAGCATGATCACAATCAAAATCATCAATAAGAATGAAATGGGAATTGTTTTTGCCAGGCCAGCTTTGGCATCAGTAGAACTTTCATACTCTCCGCCCCAGGCCATTTCATAATTGGGTGGCAATGCTATGGATTCAATGGTCTGTTTGAGATCTTCAAATACAGTGCTGCCCAAAATACCGAACCTGGCATTACATTGCGTTGTAATGGTAAACTTGCGATTCTTGCGGTGAATTAAGGAATCTTCCCATTCTGTCTTGAAATCCGAAACAACCTGGTTTACTGGTACAGATTTTCGGGTGACACCACTCCAGATATTCAGATTGTTGATATTGTCTACATCCAGACGTTCTGATTCGGGCGGCCTGGCGATAATGGGACGCAATTCATCCCCTTCACGAAAAACACCTATCTGAAGGCCTGAAAAAGACAGTTGAAGTGCATTACTTAAATCTGATTTTGTAATACCCGCCAGTCGGGCCTGTGTTTCATTAAAGATTGGGCGAATCACCTTGACTTTTTGACGCCAGTTATCCCGAACAACAGTGACATCCGGATGACCCCGCATGATCGCCTGTGCGGTTTCAGATAATTCGCGCAGTTTTGATGGGTCTGGTCCGCTGAATCGAACTTCTACATCATAGCCAACAGGCGGCCCCAGCATAAACTGTTGAATGTTAGGTTCTGCATCAGGAAAATTTTGCGCAATATATTGATTCAGTTCAGGAATGATTTTGGGAATCTCTTTGTCGTCTTTTACGCGAATCAACATGCGTCCATAACTGGCTGACATGGATGTGTCCGGCGAAAATGTCAGCATAAAACGTGATGCCCCGGAACCAATATAAGACGCGGTGGATACAATTCGCTGGTCAGAAAGCAGATACTTTTCAATGGCGGCCATATCCGCAGTGGTTTGACGAATATCAGTGCCTGCTGGCAGCCAGTATGTCAGCATAAATTGCGGGCGTGTTGATGGTGGAAAGAAACTGTTTTTCAATGTTTGAAAGCCGATAATTGCGCAAAGCAGTAAAATGATTAAACCGCATACTGTGGCCAGGCGCCAGTGCATACAGGTATATAATATTTTTTTATAGACAGTAAAAATGATCCCCTGATATGGGTCTTTATTCTGCGATGCCACTGGTTTGATAAACATGGAGCAAAACAGCGGTGTGACTGTCACAGCAATCACCCAACTGATCATCAATGAAATCAGGATGACCAGAAAAAGTGAGCGGCAGTATTCTCCAGTGCTGTCTGTGGAAAGCCCAATGGCTGAAAAGGCCAGCACTGCAATGACTGTTGCACCAAAAAGCGGAATCAGGCATTGTTCCACGACTTCTCTGGCAGCTTTCAGCCGGTTCATTCCCTGCTCAATGCGGATGAGCATACCTTCAGATACAACAATTGCATTGTCAACGAGCATCCCCAGTGCAATAATCAATGCGCCCAGTGAAATGCGTTGAAGATTAATCCCCAGCATATACATAATAATCAAAGATGCCAAAACTGTCAGCGCAAGTATTGAACCAATAATCAGGCCGGTCCGCAACCCCATAAAAATGAGCAGCACAACAACAACAATGACAATGGCCTCAATAAAGTTGACAACAAATCCATTGACAGCTTTTGTGACATCATGGGATTGAAAATTGATGACCCCCAATTCAATGCCAATGGGCGTATTGCCTTTTAATTGATCCAGTTTCTGCTGAATCGCTTTGCCCAGGGCCACAACATTTCCGCCAGACACAACCGAAATCCCTACTGAGATAGCCTGTTTGCCATTGTATCTCAATATTTTATCTGGCGGCGAAATATATCCCTTTGACACTGTTGCCACGTCTTTCAAATAAATCACCCGGTCAGACATTAAATCCCGAATTTGCAGATTGCCAATATCCTCAATGGTTAAAAAACCACCTGTGGGATGAATACGAATGTATTCCGGACCCACACGAACCGAGCCTGATGGCAGTACAAAATTTTTTGCAGTCAATGCCTGATATATTACATCCGGACCTATCCCCAGATTGGCCAGCTTATATCTTGATATCTCAACAAAGACAGCTTCTTTTTGAAGTCCCCAGATTTCGATTTTAGCAACATCTTTGACAAGAAGCAGTTCTTTTCGTAAGTACTTGACATAGGCTTTGAGTTCTTCATAAGTAAAACCATCACCGGTCACCCCAAGCAAAATACCATAAACATCACCAAAATTATCATTGACAATTGGAGGATAAACTCCTGGCGGCAGATTCATTTGGGCATCACCCACACGACGACGTAATTCATCCCAGATTTGTGGGAGTGAGTGTCTGCCATATTTCTCCTTAATTGTCACCTGAATAACCGAAATACCGGCCTTTGATAAGGATGTAATTTCTTTTAATTGCGGGAGCTGCTGAATTTCGGTTTCAATGCTATCTGTAACTTCTTCAGCAACTTCCATGGGCGTGGCGCCCGGATATAATGTGACTACAATGGCGTCTTTGATGACAAATTCTGGATCTTCAAGACGTCCCATTTTGTTGAAAGACAGGATGCCGCCAATAATGATCATGACGCACATGACCAGTGTGACTGTTTTTTTGGTAATAGCGAATTCGGCGATGTTCATAATTTATTTTCTCCTGAATAATGTTCTCAGAAAGCTCAGGAAAGATCTGAAAATAACATGCACATTTGGTAATGGTAGATAAGGGATCTCTTAGCCCAGATCCTGCTTGCCCGACAATCACCTGGCTAATACTGAATGACAACTTTTCCAAATAACGTTCTTTTTATTTCAAATGGTAAATATTCGGGATGCGCTGGATCTTGAATATTTTGAGCAATTAGTTGGCATTGAATATTTTCTGATAGTTTATAATTCAAGCGCATGTCAGTTTTAATATATGTTGGAATTTCAAATTCACTGAGTGCTTCCACATATTTTAAAGCAATATCAAATTGAAAATTGTCGAAAATATCCATTTTGGAATGGCAGGTAACCATATTTCGCGGATTATTCCCTTCCCTTATTCCTTCGGTTGTCGAATGCTTCTGATCCAGTTGATGCATATTTAAACGAATAAATGACCAGGTGTTGGACAAAGTCCATTTATTGATGTAGCGTGTATTCATTAAAACAACCCAGTTTAAGGCACACTCAAATCCATATGTTTCACCAGTCATTTCATTATCAGGAATAATGGTGAACCCATCTTCACTGGTGGCCATCCTTCTTAACTGATCATACTCATTATAAAAGGCAGAAATGTCAATGCGAATGTTTTTGATTGAATCTGTCCGATATCCAACTTCATAAGCAATAAGTTCTTCACTTTCCAGATCAGGATTGCCTTTTTTCGTTGTCATATCAGCGTTTAAATCAATTCTGGCAGGGGTTCTAACAGCTTTTGATACTGACACCCATGTTGAATGCCTGTCTGAAGGTAACCACACAAGTTTAATACCGGGTTGTTGCTCATATCCTGTAAATTCATTGTATTCAAATTTTGATCCCATTGTCATAATGAAATAATCCGGTACAAGGGACCATTTATGTTGAATAAAAGCAGAAGTAATGCTTCGTGACCAGGTGAGCCTGTCAAAAGAAAAAATAGCATCTGGATCAATACGATCGGTGACATAGCGATACCCCAGCCCCCAGGTAAGCCGATTATATGGATTGATATAAAAAATATGTTGAAAATCAATGTCACAGCGCTCTTCTTTTTCAACAGCATAAAGCAGCGTATTTCTAACAATATAATCATAATATAAATTTAATTGTATACTGGAATGATTTGCAAAGCTTTTTTCAAATTTACTCATGATATATCTTTCACGAAAGCGTGAGTTTTTTAACAAGCCATACATTTCCATTTCTTCCATCATATTTTCTTCAAGAACACTGGCTTCTATTGACATAAACGTGTCAGAATCATCCCAGTCAAAACGAACCCCACCGCGAATAGATTGCCAGTTATTAAAATCTGGCAATATCTCCACATTAGTTTCTCGATTTTTTTCTTTTTTAAAAGCCTTCATCCAAACTCTGTAAAACCTTTGTGAATCTAAAGAACCACCATATCTAACACTGGTTTGCACCTGATTGAATGAGGCATCATATGTCATGAACATGCCCTGGGTATCCTGAACCTTTTTTGAAATAATATTAATGACACCATTCACCGCATTGGCGCCCCAAATTGTGCCGCCCGGGCCCCGAATAACCTCTATAGAATCAATATCTTCAATTATCGTATCCACATAATTCCAAAAAACGCCACTGAAAATTGGTGTATAAAGGGTCCGCCCATCCATCATAACAAGCAAATTATTCACCAATTCTGCTGTAAATCCTCTAATTGAAATAGACCAATCTGACGTATTAAATTGAGACACATGGGTTCCAGGTGTTAATCTCAATATATCGGGAATGGTTAATGCGGCTGACCGACAAATATCGTCTGAATTGATTTTGTAAACAGCCGCTGGTATGGTAAATAGGTCTTCAGGGTATTTATTCACAGAATAGATCATTGTTTCTGCCCGAAGCCACTCAAATTCATCTTCGAGGTCCCCCATTAAGTGAAATTCTGGTTCTTGATTTATCATCTCGAATTCGGAACCATGAGATGACCCATACTGGATGAATATCAAGAATATAATAAATGATACTAAATAGTTGATTATTAATTTATTATGATACATTTATACCTGCCAGGTTTATTGGTTTAAAATATTCAAATTTTTATAAATAACTATGAATAATTATACAGAACTTAGTACACTCATTCAATAAAAATCTTGAACATTTTTTTTTTCTGATATATTTAAAATAAGCGAAATCAAAACATGCCAACACTGGCGCGTTGGACGATAATAACTACGCCTTAAAAAACACAACTGAATCATAAATAATTGAAGATATCATTATGAAAAATATTGCGATACTCTGTATTATTTCTATTGGACTTAACTTGATAACCATCAGTGCGTTAAGTGCAGATCAGAAATCAATAATCATACTGAATACACAACATAGCGTTGCAAAATACGATACTGTTATCGAACATTTTCGAAAGAGTATATCATATCCTGTGGAAGAACATTATCTTTCATCCCCTCAAATCACCCCAAGCAGGATTCGATCAATTTGTACAAAAACATGTAATAAGCTCATTTACTGTGTTGGATCAAAGGCGTGTAATGAATCCTTTAAATATAGTAAAAATACCAGAATCATTTTTTCATCGATTATTAACTGGCAACGAATGGCACTGCCCAATAAATTAGATAATATATTTGGTGTATCTAATGAATTTAATTCAGAAATGCTCCTGACACTGCTTCGTTTATTTCTTCCTGATATGAATGATATTGGCATTATATATTCTGATAAATACAATAAGGAGTGGATTGAAGTGCTTAAATCCAATGCACAGAAAGTAAAAATGAATATCATTGCCCAAAAAATTTCTCATCGGAATGTTTTTTATCAAACCATGACAATGCTTCTAAAAAAAATTAAAATGTTCTGGTTAATCTCTGATCCTGTGGTAATGAGAAAACAAAAGCATTTGCATGAAATTATATATTTATGCGATAAACATAATGTGCCCATTTTTTCATACAATTCAATCTTTATTAACTATGGTGTTACCTTGACCATTTCATCAGACCTACCCACAATTGGCAGGCAGGCAGCATCAATTGCCAATGATTTACTTTCTAACAATGAAATTATCAATAAAATTCAATACCCGGCCGGTTCCTTTATCTCAGTTAATATGACTTTGGTCAAAAAGTATCATTTAGCCTTAAATAACGATGCTTATGGATTGATTAATCACATTAAAAAGTAGAATCAATATGAATTTTTTTTTTGACAATAATAAGAAATTAAAAATCAGCATTCAATGGAAATTAACGTTTATCATTACCGGCTTGATGATTGGGCTTCTCATATTATTAACATGGACACATATTTCTGTCCAAAAAAGAATTATGTATGATACCTTAGACAAACATATCAATGTTATGCGCCATAACCTCATAAACACAGGTCAAATCCTATTGAAAAATCTCATTATTAATGTAGAAAAAGATATGACAGTATTAAACTTTTCAGGTGTGATTGAATCCATCAATACTGTTGTCAACACCAATGATTCGATACAGGCATCCATATTAATGGATATAAATAGAACAGCCATTTTAAATTCAAAGAATCCCCAAGAGACAAATGTAATATTAGAAGATGACATTTCAAAACAAGTTGCGAAATTAAAAGGGGTGAATGTGTTCCGCTATCAAAAGCATTATATTGAAATTGTCAGCCATGTTCAGTTTAGTACACAACCCTGGGGGCATTTACGGCTGATCTTAAACTTCAAGCCCTTAATTAAGAAAATTGAAGACTCTGAAAAGCAAATACAAGGTCAAATCTATTCAATTATCAAGCGATCATTAATCAACGCCTTAATATTTATGAGCCTTTCTTTTATGCTGGTCTATTATATCTGTAAACGCATCACAAAAAAAATAATCAACTTAACCCATTCTGCTGAAGCATTATCCAAAGGGAATTTTTCAGTTCAAATAGAAAAATCTTCAGCCAGTGATGAGATCGGTATACTAGAACGATCCTTTGCAATAATGGCATCAAATCTAAAATCCCTTATTAAACGATTGAACAAGTATAATAAAGAACTTGAGTCTATTGTTCAGCAGCGAACAAAGGCATTAAAAATGAGTGAAGAAAAATATAAAGGACTTTTCAATTCCAGTAAGGATGGTATTTTTTATTTAAATCTGGAAAATACATTTCAAAATGCCAATCTGGCTTTTTCTAAACTCACCGGTTACTCTTCAAATGAGTTAAAACAAATGACCTTGAATGATTTAATTGAGGATAAATTATCCAATAAAATGGATGAGGTCATTCAAGAAATTAAAGACAAAGGCTTTAGTCGTGAAATTGAACTCAATATCTGTCAACAATCAGGAAAATTGTTGCCTGCCGCGATTCATGCGTGGCTGCTCACTGATAATTCAGGACAACCTGATGGCATTTGGGGGTTTGGCAGGGATATTTCTGAAAGAAAATATGCTGAAAAAATGCGAGAAGATGTGGAAAGAATGATTCGTCATGATATTAAGTCGCCATTAAGTGGTATCATCGGTCTCTCCAGTTTAATCATGGATGAAATGGATGAAATGAATGAAACCAGCCTGGACTATATTAGAAACATTAAGGGGCTGGCATTAGAGACAATTCAATTTATTGATGATTCTTTAAATATGCATAAAATTGAATTGGGAACTTATCAATTAAAAGCAATAGACTGTGATTTGATTTCAATGCTTTTTCAGTTTAAAACTGAATATATCAGTTTGATGAAAACAAAAGATTTAACCATTGATTATTTGTTTGAAAATGATTCCTTGCATGACAACTCAACAAGGACCTGTTTTGTCAAGGGGGAATACCTGTTATTAAAAAATCTATTTGGTAATTTAATTAAAAATGCTATTGAAGCATCTCCAAAAAATGAAACCATCACAATCCATATTCTAAAAATACATCAAGAAATAGAAATACAAATAAATAATCAAGGGGTAATACCTGAAAACATTCGTTCCAGTTTTTTTGATAAGTATATCAGCAGTGGTAAAACAAATGGCACTGGATTAGGGACGTATAGTTCAAAATTAATCACAGAAATTCATAAGGGTCGCATTACCTTTGAAACATCCACCTCTAAGGGAACGACATTGATCGTTTCACTGCCCGGATCAGATATCGACGAAAATATTGATCATAAAACCATTGAAAATAATATCCAGGAACAAGATAGAATTGAACATGCCATTTGCAATGAAAGATTAAATGTTTTAGTTGCCGATGATTCGGCAAATAATCGGCTTCTTATTGAACATGGCATTGAATCTATGACAAATTGGCAATACATTGGTGCTGTGAATGGCCAGGAAGCCATTGAGATATTTCAAAGCCAACCTATAGATCTCGTTCTTATGGATATGAATATGCCTGATTTCAATGGTGATGAAGCAATAAAGAGAATTAGAGACATTGAAAAAAAGAATGACACGGCCACTAATGTGCGTATTATTGTCATTTCTGCTGACAAAACAGGCACAGTTGAAGGCGCAGATGGATATGTTACTAAGTCATTTAGTGAAATCAGTTATTTTATTGACAATATTGCCAGGATAATTTGATGACCAAATGGGGGCAGGGAATAATCAAAACAAAAAAAATCTGCCCCCATTTGCATTTTTTTTTCAAGCCTGAATTTGTCTTACCAATCAATAACTCCAAAAAACATATTAAATTCAGCGTATTATACAGAGTATATTTTTTTTTGGTATCAATAAAATTTTTTAACGAAAAGCTTGATTTATACCAAAAAGTATGCTACAAAATGTAACTAGAATGCAACTTCATTACTGATATGCATATCATAATTAGACGCAGGAAGGACGTACTAAATGAGCAAAAAAACTAAAAAAAGCAGGAAGTTACGAAAAAACAAGCAGAGTAAGTTATTGAATATGAGCGATGATCAGCGTATTGAAATGGCACGCCAAAAATTATCGGCAAATAATGCACGCGATGCCATTTCAGTTTTAAAACTGATTAAAGATGCTCAAGATAACAATACTGTAAAAAGTTTGCTTTTTCAGGCTTATATGCTAAGAGAAACACAGTTAAGCCAAAAAGGGATGCATGTTGAGGCAGAGATGGTCCTTGAGCAGGCATTTGAGTATTTACCTGATTTTTCAGATATTTCAGAAGATCAATTATGCAGGTACCTGGCAAAAACGACACTGCCGATGGCTGTTGATGCCTATTACTCGTATTTACAAAAACAAAAACCATCAAAAAATGCACAATATATTTTAGTGGATCGAGTGTGTCAGACCGGTCAATGGAAACTTCTGGATATTTTTGATAAAAATGATCCAATGTGTAAAGACCGGCCTATTATGAAGACAGTGCGAAAACTGATGGTTGAAGGCAAATGGGAGGAGGCTTACCAGGCAGCGAAACCATTGTCACGAATGTCCCCTTATGCTGAATACAAATTATTCTGTAGGGGTATGGTTTCCTTTTACGCCGAGGACGATACTGCCATGCTTCAGGCATTTGATCGGATTTCAGACAGTTTTTCATTCTCTCCCACCATTCATGAATTAAAAGTGATTGCATCCCCCATGGAAAGTCTCAAGAAAAAAGGCTACGCAATCAGCAAAACCGATTATATGTGGGAAGGGCCTGTTCATCTGGATCGGCAACTTGGGCAATTGATAGTTGCTGTGGATAATTATCGGAATAAGGAGGTTCGATCTCTGATATATTCTGTGGCAAAAGCCTTGTATCCCCAAAAACCGGATTGGGCAGCCTTGCATATTCTGCTTATTCTGCTGGCAAGACAACTGGTTCAGCGTGAAGGTGGCGGCCATATTATTGATATGGCCCGATCAATTCTCAAACCACAACAGTTTAAACTATTTCAAACCAAATATAAATTTCGGTTCAGCAAATATCCATTTCTAGATGCTGCCAGATATCTGGATTGTTTACCACTTGAAATTAGCGAACCTGAAATGCAAAATCTTGCAAAGGCAATGATTCTGTTTTATACAGCCAAAAGCTGGTTTGAAGAAATGGATCAATTGTCATCTAGAGGATTGAAATACTTATCCAAAGAATTAAATTTAAGCTACACCAATAATGAAGAATTACTGATCGAACTGGTAAGAAAAGGGCTTTCATTTGATCCCTTGAATCAATCAGGGTATGAACTTCTAACACAATTGCCCCGCACGAGCCGATCATCCAAAAATAAAATTGAGGAAGCATTGTTGATCATGCGCGACAAAATGCAAAATGATCCAGTCCCATGCCTGGAACTGGCCAGTTTGTATTACGAAAAAAATGCCTTTCGAAAAGCGGAAACTGTTCTAAAGGAGGCCATGGAACGTGCTCCCCATGATAATCGAGTGATTGAGCGTAATGTTATTTCCTTAATGATTTCTGCTGATACCAATTTCACACGCAACAAGATGCATCTTGCAAAACCCGATATTGACAAAGCACGCCAGATTGAATGCAAATCCATTCAACCTTATTTAATGGAACGCTCTATTCTCTATGAATTGGTTGAAAAACCCGCCAGGCTGAAAGAACTGACTGGTAAATATACGCAAACGTTAACGATTTCTGAAGCCATGCGTTGCCTGTCATTGTTGTATCTTGAACAAGACCGCATCACCGGGGATTTGAAAGCTGAATTCAATGACATGCTTGCCAGCATTCACGCCAAAATACCCACCCTGACTGGTGGGGAAATTTTGGAAATTCTGACACCCATTCCAAAACCAGTTAAACAATTGTATCATATTTCACCGATTATTTCGCTATATGACAGGATCATTCCCAAATTATTTCTTGTTCTGGATGATAGTGAAGTCATTGCATTGTTTGATATTATGCTATCGCCATCTACTGCAAAAACCATTTTAAAAGAACTTAAAAGACGTTTTCGGTTGCCCCGATCTGAACGTTATCTGCTGCTGCGATTTTATCAGGTAGCCATATGGCACCTGGAAGACAAAAAGCGGGATCCTGAGCTATTTACTGACATTTTGGATCAGGCAAAAGGCCCCATTTTGGAAGAGATGCGAGCCCTTGCCAAACGACTGGCACAGCATGCTGCCGGACCACTAAAGCGTGCATTGGAAAGCCTGGAATTTGGATTTATGGATTGCCCATTTCCACCATTTCTGGACAACACTGAATCTAAAGAATTTGACAATGACTTTGATGATGGTGATGACAACCAAACAATCACGAAAAAGAATCTTTTCGATGACGATCTGGATGAATCATACGACGACGACGATGATGATGACTATGATGAATGGATGGATGCTGAATTTGATGAAGACGATATCATGGAAATGCTGGGCATGAATACCATGTTTGATGATGTCATGGAAGAATTAATTCATAATACCATTGATCCTATCAGAGACGTGGCGGTTTTGAACAAGCTGCTGATCAATATTGAAAACACAACAGATCCCCCAAAAACGTTGATTTCTCAAGCTGTGAATCACTTTGAAGATATTTTGGAGCGCATAGAATACAAAAGGATCCCCCCACCCATGATCAGGCGCGCCCGAGAAGCAATGGCTGGATATTCAGGTATGAGATCAATTATGAAACGCCTGGGTACAATTGTGACCAGACATAACTATACAAATGTTTCCAGACAGACAAAACAATTTTTGTTCTGAAGGATTCACTAAGGAAGGAATTATGCTTTTTAATTATCTTGTTTTTGATTTAACCCATGATGCCACTGAAAATGAAATTCGACAGGCTTATCTGGAAAAAGTAAAAAAATTTACGCCAGAAAAAGACCCCCAAAAATTTCGACAGTTGACACAGGCATATGAAAACATTAAAAACGATCGCATTCGAATTCATCATCAATTGAATCCCTTTAGCAATATCAGTGAAAGTGAAGACAAACTATTTCAGTTGGCAAAGGTCAGGCCATTGAAACGTCGCCGACTGGGGATGATTGAATTATTCGATGCCCAGTTGAAATCAATGAAATAGTTATTGGGTCAGGGAAGTTTGAGTGAGTTGATGGGATTTGGGGACTGACCCAAATCCCATCAACTCACTCAAACTTCCCCCAAATTTCAAAATAACAATGGAGTAAACGATCAAATCATGAATAAAAAAGATTCTCCAGGCACGTTCTCAAGTATAAGAGATCGTATCACCAAGCGCTTGACATTGCCGGTTTTAAAAAAAATGGTAGACTTTCTGACCCGCAGAATCGAAAAACGCATTCAGGGATATGTAACTTCAGGCTGGAAAGCAAAAACATTGGCGGATTTTCAAGAATGGCTCATTGATCTGCCGGATGAGTTAAGTCCCACAGAAAGTGCCACATTGGATTCATGCGATCTCTATACGATATTGACAGAGTTTTCTGCACTTCGCCAGGAAATTAAATTGCAAAACAGACAGCAGCATAAAGCCATTCAAGCATTAACAGATACACTTGATGAATATGAAAAAACATCCACAATTTTTAAAGATAGAACCAAAGACATTGCATTGCTTGAGGAACGTATTCGTACATCCAGCATACAAGCCAGTGAAAAGCGGACTGTCGGGCCATTTTTGGATATGCGTGATGCTTTAATGCGGGGTTATGAATCATGCAAGCGATTGAACGAAAATACCAGTCTTCTCAGACCGGCACCAAAAGGCATTGAAAGCATTGTTGAAGGTTATGAAATGGCCATTCGACGTTTTGATCGCGCCCTGGCTTCGGTGGATATTACACCACTGCAATGTATGGGAAAACCTTTTGATCCCAAATACATGCGTGCTGTTGGCACCAAAACTATTGATGGCACTGATGAAGGTATTGTGGTTGAAGAAATGTTGACTGGATTTGTTAGAAAAACTGAGGTCATTCGCCTGGCAGAAGTGGTGGTGAATAAACAATAGGTCTTCTTTTAGGGAAAAGTTTTGGATATCCCCTCGCTCATACTGGATCGAGAGGCCAAAACTATCGGGTTTGGCAGATACATCTGACCTGTCCGATATACACATTTTTAGCAATAACTGTCCAATTTAGATCGGGCAAAAACAACCCTCATCCTTGATGAGGACAGATTCATGGAGAAAAAAAATGGAACCAATTGTTGGTATTGATCTGGGAACGACAAACTCGGAAGTCGCTTATATCATAAACAACAACGCAGAAATTATTCAAGACAATGACAATGGAATTGTGCCATCCTGTGTTGGATTAGATACAAATGGCCATATCATTGTTGGTACAGAATCAAAAAATCAGGCTGAAATTTATCCTGAAAAAACTGTGATGTCAGTCAAACGCCTGATGGGTAAGGAAGAAAAAATTGTATTGGGCGATAAGGCATATTTGCCACAAGAAATTTCAGCTTTTATTTTGAAAGCTTTGAAAGAACGGTCAGAAAAAAAGCTCAATCAAAAAGTCACCAAAGCAGTTATCACAGTCCCAGCTTATTTCACTGATGCCCAACGTCAGGCCACTAGAGAAGCTGGCGAAATTGCTGGATTGAATGTGGTTCGTATCATCAATGAACCCACTGCCGCTGCTTTGGCTTATGAATCCAATCGGTCAGAGCGCCAAAATATTCTAATTTACGATCTGGGTGGTGGGACATTTGATGTGTCTATTGTTAAAATTGAAAGTGATGTGGTTGAAGTCATGTCCAGCACTGGTGATAATCATCTGGGGGGGGATGACTTTGACAATGCAATCATTGGCCTTTTAATGGATCACATTCAAAATGAACTCAAGGTCAAGGTTAAAGATGATGCCAAACTCATGGCTCGACTCAGACGCGCAGCTGAAGCTGCCAAAATTGAATTGTCTTCAAAGCCTTATGTGACCATTGAGGAAGATCATATTGGCAGAAAAACATTTCGAGATGTCCATTTAAGTTATGAGTTATCTCGCGATGTTTTTGAAGAATTAATTAATGACGATATCTCCCGGACGATGGATGCTGTCAATACAGCATTAAAAGATGCCAATATTTTGCCGGCAGATATCCATAAAATTATTCTGGTAGGCGGATCTACCCGGATTCCGAAAATTGCGCGGATGCTTGAAGACAAATTCAAGCAGTTGCCCCATGGTGAAATTGATCCGGATTTATGCGTGGCATTGGGGGCTGCCATTCAAGCTGGACGTGAAATGGGGATGGATCATTCTAGCATTTTATTGGATATTACCCCATATACCTTTGGCACATCCGCAATGGGTACAATCAATGGACAGCCATCAACCACTATGTTTGTTCCATTGATTCGCAAAAATACCAAATTACCCGCCAGCCGATCGGAAGTTTTTTACACCATGTTCGATGGCCAGGAAGCTGCTGAAATTAAGGTTTATCAAGGTGAACAACCCAATGCAGTTGATAATGTTCTGATCAATAAATACATGTTCAGGTTATCAAACAATACCCCTAAAGGCAGTCCCATTGTTTTGCATTACGACCTGGATATCAATGGCATCTTGAAGATGGAAGCCACTGAAAAGAAAAGCGGACGCAAAATCAATGCAGTTATTGAAAATGCCTTTGCATCATTTTCAGAAGAAGAAATTGCAAAGTCCAGAAAGAAAATCAACGACGTTTGGGGGGCTGATGACTCTGAAAGCCCTGAAATAGAACATAGTGCTGCGGTAAAAGATAACTTTGAATCCTTACCCCAGGATATGAAAGAGGTTATCCAGAAAGCACAAAGCAAACTTGATGATGCGGCTGACGATGACCGGGACGATATGGTCAATCTTATTGAGGATATTCAGGATGCTGTTCAACAAAACAATATGAAAAAAGCAAGAGAATGTAAGGAAGAATTGGAAGAAATATTGTTCTATATCGGAGAGGAATAAATGGAACGATGTCCGGCATGTAACGCCCGATACAAGGGCAAAGAAAAGTGCCACCGGTGCGGTATGGAGATTGCTTCCTTGATAGCAATCAAAGAACGTGCCCAAACCCATTTAAAACAGGCAGTCAAATTATTTTATCAAGAAGAGTTCGATCAAATGTATTTTCATGCAGGACGCGCCAATGCATTATATCAAACATCGGAATCAATGAAAATATTTGCCTGTGCAGCCTTGATGGTCAATAACTATGAACAGGCCATTAAGCTTAGACGACAGCATTTAAACTGTCAACAATTTTGTTCCAGTTAATTCTGGAATAATAACAAATGATTGGAGGTTTATTATGAGTAAGGATTTATATCCATCATTACCAATTTACATTATTGACGACGACGCAGTTTCACGAGAGGCGCATCAGGGCATTCTGGAACAACGCGGCATGAACCACATCATGTTTTCAGATAATACTGATGAAGTTTTATCAAAATTGGAGAATCAAAAGGTCAGTTTAATTCTGCTAGACCTTATGTTTCCTGACTGTGAAAAAAATGGCGAAGATTTGCTGCCAGATATTCTTCAACGCTATCCAGACGTTCCTGTGATCATTATCACAGAAAACGATGCTGTGGAAACTGCAGTCCAATGCATGAAATCCAATGCATATGACTACCTGGTCAAACCGGTAAATTCTGAGCGACTGGTCACCACTGTTGAGCTTGCCCTTGAGTTTGGTGATATTTCAAACGAAAATTTGACATTGCAAAAGCAACTTCTCAGTGGTCAGTTACAGCATCCTGAAGCTTTTTCAGGCATTGTTTCATCAAACAATGAAATGTTATCCATTTTCCGGTATGTTGAAGCCACATCAACATCAAACCAACCATTGCTGATCAGTGGAGAAACCGGCGTAGGCAAAGAGTTGATTGCCACAGCAGTCCATAAATGCAGCAATCGTAAGGGTGAATTTATTTCATTCAGTGCGGCAGGTCTTGATGATGAAACGTTCTGTGATCGCTTATTTGGTCATGTCAGAGGCGGGATTGAAGGTGCAACTGAGGATCAAATGGGGATTGCACAGAAAGCCAATGAAGGCACACTGTTCCTTGATGAAATCGCTGAACTGAGTTATGAGAACCAAAAACGACTGCTTCAGTTTATTCAAGAACGTGAATACTACCCATTGGGATCAACAAAACCCAAACGAACCAGTGCAAAAGTTGTTGCGGCAACCAACAAGGATCTTAAAAATATGGTGGATCAAGGACAATACAGAGCCGATTTGTATTATCGATTGAGTACGCATCATATCAGCATTCCACCTCTGAGAGATCGTATGGAAGACCTGCAATTGCTCCTTGATTACTTTATTGACATGGCCGCAAAAGACATGAACAAAAGATTTCGTGTACCCAGCAAGAAAATTCTGGCATGCCTCTCTGAATATGAATTCCCTGGAAACATTCGCGAATTACGTGCCATGATTAATGATGCTGTTGTCAGCCAGAAACGCGGCGATTGGCTGGATACGAAATTCTTTGAAAAATATGTCAACAAAAACCAACCCAATGGCGTTCAAATCAGAAAGTTTCAGAGTTCAGATTCTGCGGCCTTTGTTTCTGCATTGCACAGATTGCCATTGATGCGTACATTACAAGATACCCTCATCGAAGAAGCATTAAAACGATCCAATGGCAATCAAACCATTGCTGCAAATATGATTGGCGTATGTCGTCAAACCATTATTCGTTTCTTGAAAAAATAACATGAACTATTACTATCAGCAGCAGGCTTATTTGCCTGTTGCTGATATAAAATCACTCCAATAATTTGATTCCATTCCCCCTTTCTATTCAATTTTTGATTATTTGGCATAATTTTAGCTCAAATAAAATCAATCACAATAAAAAAGAATTCTTTTGATTTATAAATTTTCATTCTCATTTATTCACGCTTATAAGCGGTTTGTTTCGTATAGTGTTATTCATCATTTGACTGTGATTTTCAGCATCAATTGTTGTAAAATCAAACTGAATGAGATTGCAAAAAAAATTGTTACTTCGAGGAGGGGGATATGATTGACACAAAACGTATTGTAATTGTAGTTATTTTCTTTTTCGCATTAATTCAGATATCCTGTCACAGTGAAAAAGACGCCAAACTGCATCTTGCCCTGGTTGCACCTTTGACTGGTGAATCATCAGGCTGCGGTAATGCCTATTTAAATGGTGTCCGCATGTATTTAGAAAAATTCAACCAGCAATGTGGTGAAAAAACAGTTATCCTGGATATTTACGATGATCAAAACAAGCGCCATCTGGCAGAACAAAAGGCCAAAGAAATTGTTCAGGATCATCGGGCACTTGGTGTAATTGGACATCATTACAGTTCATGCTCCATTGCCGGTGGGAATGTTTACAAAGAGAATCATATTCCTGCAATTACGCCCACATCCACCAATATTAATGTAACATTAAATAATCCCTGGTATTTTAGAGTGACCTTTCATGATAATTATCAGGCACGATTCCTGGCAAATTATGCGGTTAGAATAATTCAGAAAACTCACTGTGTGTTAATCTGTGAAACCCAGACCTATGGCTCATATATTTCAGATATATTTGAAAAATCAATGATAAAGCTTGATGGCAGTATTGATAAAAAATATGTTTTTAACGCCCAGAAAAGTGACATTGAAATACAACTGAAAAATATCGTAAACGATCTTCAACAAAACATTTCATCAGAAAAGTCGGCATTCATTTTTATTTCATCCCATGTACCTGAAGGTTTGGAACTGATAAAACTGATTCGGGACGCCAACTTGCATCATAGCATATTATTGCCTGACACCTTTGCAGGCGGTACTTTTACGCAAAAAATTACCAACCTTCCTGCTGAAAAAAACAATCCAGGATTTTATACAAACCGAATTTATGTGGCATCACCATTTATTTACGATATCGCCAATCAATCGGCGCAAGTATTTAAGCAGAACTATTTTGAAAAATTCAATGAATCGCCAGACTGGCGTGCTGCTTTTGCTTATGATGCTGCCAGGCTTTTGGTTCATGCGATAAAAGAGGCAGACATTTCCGGAAAAAAGCCTTTATTGGAACAGGAAAGACAATCCATAAGAGATTATCTTCTGTCAACTAACACCCCAAAGAAAGGTATTGATGGCCTGACAGGTTTAACGTTTTTTGACAACAATGGTGATGCTGCCAAGCCCCTTTCCATAGCAACTTTTTATCAGCAAAACCTGGTTTCAGCGTTTACACAGCTAAAAGTTGTGAACAAACCCTACACAAAAACTGAGATTCAAAAAAAAATGGCTGATGGCACTATTGTTTTGGTGGATGATCAATACATGTTTCAAACAAACATTATTTATACAGGCATTCATATCAATACCATTCAAGATATCAATTTGAGCGATCAGATCCATGTTCTTGATTTTTATATCTGGTTTAAATATCGTGGTGATATCAATGCAAGTGACATAATTTTTTTAAATGCAGTAAAACCCCTGGGATTGGGAAAACCAATTGAAACAGAATACTCAAATGGAGAACATTATGAAATGTACCACGTAAAAGGTCAGTTCATGTGTAATGCCATTGATATGTCTGTTGACGCGGGTAATAATATTTTGGGCTTTTCTTTTCGTCATGCAAAAAAACCAGAATACAACATTGTTTATGTCAGTGATATCAATGTTATGAATGCAAATAATAACGATAGGTTATTACAAGATATCAATCAATCCAGCCCTGCCATATCCACAAAATATTCAGCACGAAAATTATATTATTTTTCAGATGTTACATATAAGAAGGCATTTGGAAAACCGGGATATCTGTCAGAAAGCATCAATGGTGGGGTGGAGTTTTCACGATACAACTTTTTTGTTCATATTAATGAGAAAAAAGTATCTTTTCGGCGAATCACGTGGAATTTTTATATTAATTTATTGATGACCATTATGTCAATTATGTCACTGTTTTTGACAGCAAGCGTATTGAAATCTTTTGCTGTAAAATATCCCAGGCTGACATGGGGGGTTCAGTTGTTCATGGGATATGTATTGCTTATTTCCAGTGAACCACTGCTCCTGGTATTTCAAGTAGATGAATCCAGATTGAGTTATTTTGAGTTCATAAAGCTCGCATATGATATATTTTGGTGGTTGGTGCCGGCGTCATTTATTAATCTGGCAATCAAGCGATTTATTTGGATTCCCCTGGAAAATAAAACGGGCAGAAGAATTCCCAAAATTGTGACCAATTCAGTTATTTTTTTAATCTATCTCATGACTTTTTTTGGCATCGTTGCCTATGTATTTGACCAAAAACTAACCAGTTTGCTGGCAACATCTGGTGTACTTGCCATGATCATTGGTCTGGCCATTCAAGTGAATATTGCAAACGTGTTTTCCGGCATTGTAATCAACATTGAACAACCCTTTCGTATTGGTGACTGGATTGAAATTGATCATAAATTCAAAGGGAAAGTCGTAGACATTACATGGCGAACCACAAGAATTCTGACCCATTCGGGAAATATTCTCAGTTTTCCAAATAGTTATACATCAGAATCACCCATCAATAATTACTGCTATCCAGATAGAAATGTTTGGATCAAGATAATTATTCATATCAATCCAACATATTCTCCAGAAAAAATTAAAAAAATTTGTATGGATGCAATGTTATCCATTGATGGCCTTGTAAAAGAGCTCCGACCCATTATTCGGTATCAATTGACAGACTGGTGTGCAGATTACACACTACTGTTTTGTATTAATGACTACTCAAAAAAGATTCAGTTCAAAAGTGAGCTTTACGAGCGTATATGGATACATCTTAATAGAATTGGTATAGAGCCTGCGATTAAAAGGCAGGAAGTTCATATGTTCAGGGGCACTAAAGATCGGGGAGAGGAAGCTCTCAATCCATTATCTATTTTGAGTGAAATTGATATCTTTAAAGGGTTTTCAGATGAACTTAGAAAACAATTGTCCCAAAAAATGCATCAACATCAATATCATACAGAAGAATATATTATCAAACAGGGTGATGAAGGAGATTCATTGTTTATCATTATTGAAGGTTCAGTGAGTGTTCAAATACTGATAGATGGAAAACATGTTGAAGTTGATCGCATGGGCGCTGGTACATTTTTCGGAGAGATGGCCCTCTTGACCGGGGAACCCAGAAATGCCAGTATTGTTGCCATAACAAACTGTGTGCTTTATGAGATCACCAAATGTGATATTGCCCCTTTATTTACACATTATCCGGAAATTACAGAAATTTTGAGTAAAGAATTGACCCGAAGGGCTGTCAATCGGCAACAGAAAAAAGAACACTATGATCAGGAGAGAATTGATAAAGATGCGTTGAAAAACTCATTTTTTTCGAAAATTTCAAACTATTTTGGGATCAATAAGAATGTTCGAGAAATTGATCGTGAATGTGTGGATACTGATTTCTCCATTTAGGAATACTAAGTAAGCGATGGGCGTATGTACAAGTTAGGGGAAAATGTTGCCTCGAAAAAATACCGAAATCCAACCAATGTCCAAAACCAATGTAGGGGCGAACCTTATGTTCGCCCTCTGAACTAAAACCAAAAACGAACCTATAGAGACGTAGCATGCTACGTCACTACAGTACATTTATCATAAAACGAACAATATCAATAATAGGGAAGTTATTGTTAAATTATTCAGCAGGACTGCTTTTGTTATACCACCATTGATCATTGGATTGAACCGGATCAAAAAAACGTGCCTGTTCATTAATAATCACAACAGGCGCAAGCTGCATTTCATCGGGTTCATGCAGGAGACGATCACAGGTCATGATCCATCCCATCAAAAATCCATGTTTTTTGAAGCATTGTAAACTGTATTGGGAACAGGTGGGGTACATGGGACACCGGTCACCATCAAAGACAGATATGAAACGCTGATAAAATCGAACAAAAAATGACGCCGGCGATTGATCTTCAGCAGGCATCAATTGATCTTCAGCAGACGCCATTTCTGTTTGACTAAAAACAAAAGGGGCAAATGCAATCTGCCCAGAAATTGCACATACCCAAATAATGATTAGCAATTGTTTAGTTGCCAACAATAAATTCAACACTCTCAATAATATTTTCATCTGGTCCTAAAACCAATACCTGCCAGTTGCCCACCATTGTTGGTGGAATCACTTTTGAACTGTATGTTCGCCACTGGACGCCACCGATATCTAATGGAACACGCGCTATTTCGGCATTTTCATAAAACCACACATGATATATTTGTGTGGGAGGAGCGGCAACATCGACAATTTTAGTAAAGCAATACAGTTTACCCACATAGGCATCAAAACTGGAATCGACTTCAATGGGCGCTAAATCGATTACGTCTTTGCAAATATGAATTTGATTCACGTCAATTGCAAAGCTTTGGCCAATGAAACAGGCAACCAATACAACAAGGGTCCACATAAAAATTAATTTTTTCATTTCTAAACTCCATTTATGTTTTTTGGGTTAAATTATAATTTAATGTTATAAATCCAAACAAGGGGGGCTTGTCAAGATGAAATTCAATGGTTTTTTGACTGTAATGAATAAGCTATTATTTTCATTTTTAAAATAGACACCTTGGACATAATGGCCTCCTTTGTTCATTATGTCCAACATGTCCATCTAAAAATGGGGAACATATTTTTCGAGTCTTCCTAAATCACTGCAAAATCTTTCAACCATTCAACAGCAGGCTGCCACAAATAATATCTGGAGTTATGCCCGACAATCAGGTCAAGATGACCGGCCAGGGGAACCTTGATTAGATTGGGACAATGGGGGCTGATAATTTCATGGGCCAAAAAAATACTATCTGGTGGTGCAAGAACATCAAATGGTCCATAAAAAAATAAGAATTGTTTATCCTGCTTTTGCAAACCGCGCAGGGCTTTTAAATAATAGTATGCGTAGTTTTGCTGTGATGGATACCCTTTGTTAATAAAGTCGGCAAAACAGTTTTGCAGGGGGGATGGTATGGGTTCGATTATTTTCCCCAACAAGGTTTTAACTGTAGCGCCATTGATATTAAAAGGATTGAACAGAAATGGAGCCAAAATATTATATTTAACCACCCATTCCGGTAGGTTACGAATCAATCGTGTCAATGGTACCAGATTTTCCGACAGCCGACCCAAAAAGGATCTTTCTTCCAATCCCAGTGCCTTTGATGCCCAATTCATATATGGAATGATTCTGATAAATAATTGATTAAAGGTAATAGGACTCCCAATTGTAATGATATTGCGAATATAAGGGTCATCATGTTCCATGCAATAGGCATAAATCAACATACCGCCCAGGCTGTATCCAATCCATGATATTTGTTCGCAGCCACTATGATTCACCACAAACTGTATGAGTTGGGGTAACTCAGAATTGACCAATTCAAAAAAGGTCAAATCTGGCGGTGCCTTATAGTTTTTTTCATAAAACAGGCTATCTTTACAGTATCGGGTAACATACCGATTATACACTCGCTCTGTATAGCGCGGATGATAAATATACACATCAAAGCCTTCAGCAGCCAACAGATTGGCAAATGACATATTATGATTGAGTAACAGACAGTTACCATCAGAATCAATTCGAAATAAATTTCCATTGGTTGCTATGCCCGGGGCCATAATTACAGCACCGCGTTTTATTTCAGGCTTGATTGAAAAAATTCTCTTAATAAATATTTCTTTATCATGATCAATACATAACAGATCCTGCCCCATCAAATAAAAAGGTGGGGCTGGGATTACTTTGTCGTGTCTTGCAGTGGGAATTCTTGGGTTAAACTCCATGAAGTTCTCCTGTGTTTTTTTTAAATGAATATAGCAATTTTGGATGATTTTTACAATAATTGTTCAATTTTTTAATGGATCCGAAAAATACTTGATCTATTATATGTTTTATGATGGTATTATTAGAAAGGAGAAAATAAATGCATACTTATAAACCCAAAAACAAAATTCGTGTGGTTACAGCAACAGCCTTGTTTGATGGCCACGATGCGTCTATCAATATTATGCGACGTATGCTCCAAGACAATGGCGTTGAAGTAATCCATTTGGGGCATAATCGGTCGGTATCAGATATTGTTGATGCTGCCATTGAAGAAGATGTTCAGGGAATTGCTGTTTCATCGTACCAGGGAGGCCATGTTGAATTCTTTCAATATCTGGTGGACTTGCTGAAACAAAAGAAAGCAGATGCCATTCGGATTTTTGGTGGGGGGGGCGGTGTTATCGTGCCACAAGAAATTCGCATGTTGGAAAAATATGGGGTTTGTAAAATTTATTCTCCTGAAGATGGCGCTCAATTGGGCTTGCAGGGGATTATCAATGACATGATGAAACATATGGATTTTGACACCACAAAGGATTTCAATCCAGACTCAATTGACTGGTCCAACCTTAATACCAGAAATTATCCATTGATTGCCCGAATGATCTCATATGCAGAACAACACAAACAAGCGAACCCCTTAATTCAATATTTAAAAAAGCATGTCAGGGAAAAAGAGCCCCCAATTATTGGTGTTACTGGCACTGGTGGGGCGGGGAAATCTTCTCTGGTGGATGAGATAATCCTGCGTTTTTTAAGAGATGAACCCCATCTGAACATTGGCATTCTTTGTTGTGATCCTTCAAGGCGAAAAACCGGGGGCGCATTGCTTGGGGATCGCATTCGGATGAATTCAATCAATAACGATCGGGTTTATATGCGTTCCATGGCAACACGTTCATCACAAACAGAATTGTCTGAATCAATTAAAGATGCTTTAATAATCTTAAAAGCTGCCCAATTTGATCTCATTATTGCTGAAACCGCTGGCATCGGACAGGGAGATACCCGAATTGTAGACTGGTCTGACTATGCCATATATGTTATGACCAGCGATTTTGGTTCACCCTCCCAACTTGAAAAAATTGACATGCTGGATTTTGCCCATCTGGTTGTGATCAACAAATTTGAAAAACAGGGCAGTGAAGATGCCCTGCGTGATGTTACCAAACAAATGCGGCGCAATCATAAATTATGGGATGTCAACCCGGATGATGTGCCAGTTTTTGGGGCGATTGCATCGAAATTTAATGATGATGGCGTTACCGGGATTTATTCCCATATTAAACAAAAACTTGCAGCATCGGATTTTAACTGTCAATGGCAGGGACCCTGCCCGGATATTTCCCAAAAAATGCCATCATCCCAGTCAATACTCATTCCTGTGGAACGAAATCGTTACCTGTCAGAAATTGCAGAAACCATTCGTACCTACCACAATAAAACCCGAGAACAATCTGAATACTTGCGAAATTGCCATTATCTTAAACGATCTGCTGACATGATTGACCAAAGTGCCACTGATGCCATCCAATGTTTGAAACAAGAACAGGCGCGGCACAATCAGATGCTTGATACTGAAACAAAGCAGTTGATGGATGAATGGTCTAACATCCAAAAAGCCTACTCTGGTGAAAATTTTGTCTATAAAGTGAGAGATAGAGAATTTCGTGTGCCTTTGTATACCCAATCATTGTCTCAACAGAGAATTCCCAAAGTGGCTTTGCCCAAATTGACCGATCCTGGTGATATCTATCAATGGTTGCGACAGGAAAACATGCCGGGCAATTTTCCTTATACTGCCGGGGTTTTTCCATTCAAACGCACAGATGAATCTCCCACGCGAATGTTTGCGGGTGAAGGGGGACCCCATCGCACAAACAAACGTTTCAAACTCTTATCTGCTGATTCGCCTGGAAAACGACTATCCACCGCATTTGATTCTGTGACTCTTTATGGATTTGATCCAGATACCCGACCGGATATTTATGGTAAAGTGGGCACTTCTGGTGTCAGCATTTGCACCCTGGATGACATGAAAGTTTTATATGATGGTTTTGACCTTTGCTCACCCAATACATCAGTGTCAATGACAATCAATGGCCCGGCCCCCATTATTTTGGCCATGTTTTTCAATACAGCCATTGATCAAAAGGTCACTGCCTATACAAATCAAAGGGGCCATGCACCAGATGAGGAAACATTCCAAACAATCAAAAATGATGTTTTAACCAACATTCGTGGAACAGTTCAGGCCGATATTTTAAAGGAAGATCAGGGGCAAAATACCTGCATCTTTTCAATTGAGTTTGCTTTGCGCATGATGGGCGATATTCAGGCATATTTTACAACACATAATGTGCGAAACTTTTATTCTGTTTCCATTTCCGGCTATCATATTGCTGAAGCGGGTGCCAATCCAATCAGCCAGCTGGCATTTACTTTGGCCAATGGGTTTACTTATGTGGAATACTACCTGTCTCGGGGGATGGATATTGATACATTTGGTCCGAACCTGTCTTTCTTTTTTTCCAATGGAATGGATCCAGAGTATAATGTCATTGGCCGGGTTGCCCGGCGGATATGGTCAATTGCCATGCGTGAAAAATATGGTGCCTCGTCAAGATCTCAAAAATTAAAATATCATATTCAAACCTCTGGTCGGTCATTGCATAGCCAGGACATCCAATTCAATGATATTCGAACCACGCTTCAGGCATTATGTGCCATTTACGACAATTGTAACAGCCTTCACACCAATGCCTTTGATGAAGCAGTTACAACGCCCAGTGAGGAATCGGTCCGCCGGGCGTTGGCCATTCAAATGATTATTAACCAAGAATGGGGCCTGGCAAAAAATGAGAACATACAACAAGGCAGTTTCATTATAGAGGAATTGACACGCCTGGTTGAAGAAGCAGTTCTTTCGGAGTTTGATCAGATTACCCGACGCGGTGGTGTTTTGGGGGCAATGGAGACCGGTTATCAGCGAAGCATGATTCAGGAAGAATCCATGTTATATGAAATGAAAAAACATACCGGCGACCTGCCAATTATTGGTGTAAATACGTTTAAAGATCCCAATGCAGTTGATGATACTATGTGTGAACTGGAACTTTCGCGTGCCACTGATGAAGAAAAAAATGATCAATTGGATCGACTGCATCATTTTCAGAAAGCAAATGCCGAAAAAGCCCCAAAAGCACTGGCACGATTAAAAAAATGCGCCATTTCAGGAGAAAATATTTTTGAAGAATTATTGCATACTGTTCGCTATTGCAGTCTTGGGCAGATTACTCGTGCCTTGTATGATATTGGGGGGCAGTATCGTAGGAATATGTAAGGAGGCCAATGACCATGTATATTCGATTGTTGTTTTTTTGCATACTTGCTTTAGCATATGCCTGTGCAGTTGATGATATCTCCAAAGAATCTATCACAGATTCAACAGCACTGCCCCAGGCGAAACAACCACAATCCATGCAAAGCAATCAACAGCCAGAAAAGGTTCCAACATTTGATTCAACAGATGATTTATTTGATCGCTCCATACAAAATGCACAAACAGCCCTGGGTAAAAATCAATTTCAATCTGCACTTGATTTTGCCAATGAAGCTCTGGATCGTGCCCAGTTTTATTATAGTTTACAGTCTAAAGAACGTATCAGGGTTCACCGGCTGTTTGCGGATATTTATGAAAAGCAAAAACAACATGCTGCTGCGGAAAAGCATTTTCAACAGGCTTATACCATTCAAAAAAAATTATTTGGCGAAAAAGATGAAACATCATTGAAAATGCTTGAACAACTGGGACAATTTTATCAAAAATGGGGTAAAAAGAACCAGACAGAAGAAATATTGCAACAAATCAACAAATTATATCTGGATAAACATGGTAGTAATCATGAAAAAACCCTTGATAGTGTCAATCAATTGGCAGGCCTATACATTGATGACAGGCAATTTGTTAAAGCCCGGCCCTATGTATCCCAGGCAGTAAAAATAAGCACGCACCTGTTTGGTAAACATTCCAGGCACACTCTTTCGTACCTCATACAGGCGGCAAAAACTTACTATCATTGTAAAGCCTATTCCCTTGCATCTCAAGAGTTTGAGCGTGCATTAACGCTTATTGAAGGTCAGGGCGGCAAACCTGCTGATGTTTTATTGGATATTTATCAATACCTTGCCAAAATCCATATGCGTCAAAAAGAATATCACAAAGCGGAAAAGATATTCAAGAAAGCCATTGGGCTCAGTCAAAAAGTGCTTGGCCCTAAGAATACAGTGCAACTCGCAATTAATGAAAAGTTGATACAATTATATCAATCTCAGGGTCGAACAAATGATATCAAGATGCAGCTTCATAAAACGATAGCGTTGACATCAAAAGTTTTGGGAGATGATCATCCTGACACCATTGCAGCTCAAAAAGCCCTGGCAGACCTGTACTTTGATGAAAAAGAATACACACATGCAGAAAAAATATATGCCCAGGCCCTTCAACTATCCAAAAAGCGCTATGGCGCCCATGAGATAACATTCAGCCTGTCCAAACGCCTGGCTGAAACATATATTGCTCAATCCAAATTTAAGCCCGCAGAGAATTTACTTCAGAATAATGTAGACATTCATCAGCAAATTCTTGAAGGGACGCGTGAAAACCTACATCATCTCGCCCTGTTGTATAAAATGCAAAACAATTGCGCAGATGCCATTTCATTAATAGATCAGACCTTTCGGTTAAATGAATCCACCCTGGGACCATCACACCCAAAAACCCTTCAAGCCTTATCTGATCTAATTGGCTGTTTGATCAAAGAAGATCAAAAACAAAACGCCCTGAACCTCTTGAAACGTATTGAACCATCTCTTTATAAAGCGCATTGGGAAACAATTTGCACAGGAAATATTCCTTCCCCTGATTCAATGGGACTGAATGCGCACACGTTTTGTCATGCAGTCTTTACACTGATACGTGATATAAAGGACCCGGAAGAAATCAGCTATGGGGCAGAGGTCATGTTGCGATGGCATTATCTGAATCATTTTCCAGGTGCTGTCAACAAACGTTTGCCAGGGTATCATGATTTAACTACTTTCTTTCAACGTCAGATGGTGAACCTTCCTTATCGTCTGCCAAGAAACAGTGCGTTCATTCTTTTGTATCCCTATAAGTTAATGGATTTTTCTACCTCACAAACCCGCCAAACACGCTGGTTGTCCATATTAATTCTGTCGGAAGAGGAAAACAATCCCAATATTTTCTGTCATGATTTGGGTGAAATTAATGTCACACAACAGTTAATAAAACAAGTCAAGAGCAATGACAACAAGGCGGATAGTGAATCAAAATTATATCAACACTTGTTTGGTGTTTTTGAAAAGCATATTCAACAGGCACAGTCGGTCTATATTTCAACCAGTGGTTTGGGACAAATGATTCCATTTTCCAGACTGCGTCTGGGCGATGGTCGGTATTGGATTGAACGTCAACCGGTTTGTCGTGTTTTTTCTGCTTTGGACTTTATTAGAAAACGAACACAGGCATATACTGGCTCCTTTCTTGCAGTTGGCCAGGTGAATTATGACAATTTTTTTCAACCAGAATCTGGAGTGGACTCAGAAACCTTGAGTAAAAAATCATTTCAAAAAACAGGGCGAATACAACATATCCCCTTGCCAGACAAACAGCAGATCCATATAAAATACCGCGCGTACCCGGATGAAGCCCGGATTATCGAAGACATAATGACTCTGTATACTGCCAGTCGAACTTCAACACCTGTTTTTTGGTCAGATACGCGGGCCAATGAATCTGCACTGAAAACATTAATAGATGCTCCTAGAATTATGCATTTGGCTGTTGATTGCTTTTATTTACCCCAAAAATCTATCCTCCCCTGTTCAATTCACAGTGGGTTGGCTCTGGCTGGTGCCAACAAAGGACTTATGAAAAAAACAGGGCCCGATGGCCATGATGGTCTGCTATTGGATAAAGAAATATTAGACATGAATTTAAATGAAACTGAACTGGTCTTCTTAACAAAAAAATGCGATTCCCGAAATACTGGTATTCATTTTAGTGCTTATTTTCAAATGGCGGCTGCTTTTCATATGGCTGGATGTCGATTTGTACTATCCCCGGTCTGGCGGGTGAATCATGCAGAAGCCGGACAATTTATTCTTCTTTTTTATGAAAATTGGTTGGGTCAATCTATCAGTAGTCCGGCAAAAGCCCTTAGAAAAACACAGCTTCAGTTTATTTCACAGGGGAGACCTGCTGAAGTCTGGGGAAGTTATACTTTAATGGGGTTTTAAGTAAGGAATACTCGAAAAATAAGTTCCCCATTTACTTTTGTGCCAGCCCGATGTAGGGGCGAACCTTATGTTCGCCCTCGAACTAATAACGCTTTCGTTCCTATGTACGATGGGCGAACATAAGGTTCGCCCCTACATTGGAAATGAGTGTAACCAAAATAGACTGAATTCCGGGAACATATAAAAATTGTTATACTATAAGATTTTATGTCAAGAAATAAGGATCGTGTCCCCGGAATTCATGCTTACACTCGGTTCAAATCAAAGGAAGTCTAAACATGGAAAACATTGTAATAACCGGCACCGAGTATTTTTGGGGCAAACGACTGTTAAAGGAATTACTTACAGACCCAAGAATACAATCTATCCTGGCACTGGATATTAAAAAGCCAGATATCCACAGCGAGCGCTTAACTTCAGCCAGACTGAGTTTTAAGCCCCCTTTTCATTTTGAGTGGGCTGAAGCACTAAAAGAGTCACAGGCAGATACCCTTTTTTTGTGCCCATTTACTGTGGATTATTGCTACCATGATAACCATGCCACTCATTTAAGCGGAGTACAAAATTCATTGCGAATTTTTCGTAAAGCCCTTGAGTTTGAAATCCCCAAAATTGTCGTATTATCATCATTTCTGGCGTATGGTGCGAGGTGGGAGAATCCGGCATTTATTACAGAAGATCATTTATTGTTGGGTGATCGTCATTATCAACATATTCGGGGCTTGATAGAGCTTGAAGAAGCCTGCCTGGCAGCTATAGCATCAGCACCATCACGATCAATCATTACAATTTTGAGAATTGTCAATGCAATGGGGCCAAACGTTTATAACAGCCTGTCCAGATATCTGGACTATCCTGTAATCCCCACCTTTCTTGGCTTTGATCCACCAATGCAGCTAATTCACGAAAATGATGTCATTAACGCCTTGATATGGGCAGCATGTCATCCCCAAACCGGTCCTTTTAATATTGCTGCTGATGGCTTTCTGTCATTCAATGAAATCTGCTCAATGCTCAACAAGCCCACTGTTCCTGTATTTCATGGTCTCATGAATGTTTTTGGTTCAGGTATGTGGAAAATGAGACTGTCCGAATTTTCACCGGCCTTTTTAGCCATGCTCAGATATCGGCTGGTTTTAGATTTAACACGCGCAAAAAACACCCTTAATTTTCAGCCCCAAAAACATATTCAGGATGTTGTTATGTCAATTGATGCTTCCAAAATTGATAAATCTGCATGGTTTTAAAATATTGTGTGACATTCATAAACAAATATGATACGGGTAATCATTTTATCTGGGCCTGTCTAAAAAAAAATAGTTGCCCAACTATAAATATTTCAGGAGATTTTACAATGTCAGATTCCATAATTGACGAAACAATTGCTGATGATGATGAAAATTTCGCCAATTTGCTTGATTCTTACGAATCCTCTTCAAACGATGATATCCGCGTTGGGGATAAGATCAATGGAGAAATTCTATCTATTGGAATGGATACCATCTTTATCAATACTGGAACCAAAATTGATGGCGCTGTTGAAAAACAAGAATTGCTCGACGACAATCAAGAATTGCCATACAAAGTTGGAGATTCAGTCGATCTTTACGTGGTCTCCATCACTGAACATGAGATTCGACTGTCCAAAGCCCTTTCAGGTGATGGCAGTAATAATCAACTGCATGAGGCCTATCATTCATCCATGCCTGTTGAAGGAAAGGTAAAAGAACAATGTAAGGGCGGTTTCTACGTGGATATTATGCAGCAACGTGCATTCTGTCCCATATCCCAAATGGATACCCAATTCATTAAAACCCCGGAAGACTACATTGGTAACACTTACCGATTTATCATAACCAAATTTGAACAAAAGGGGCGCAATCTTGTTGTATCTCGTCGCAAATTATTAAGTGAGGAGCAGGAAGCCGCTAAAGCAGAATTCTTTGAAAATCATCCACCAGATACAATTGTTGATGGCACGATTACTCGTCTGATGCCTTATGGCGCTTTTGTGGAAATTTTTCCTGGAATTGAAGGAATGGTCCATGTTTCTGAGATATCCTGGTCACGTGTTGAAGATATTAAAACAGTTCTTGCTGAAGGTGAAAAAGTCAGGGTTAAAATGTTATCCATTGACGATGGTAAAAAACCGGGCCAATACAAAATCGCTCTTTCAATGAAACAAATTGATGGCGACCCCTGGGACCAGGATCTTCCTGTCAAGGTGGGCGATCGTTTCAAAGGCACAGTTAAGAAATGTATGAATTTTGGCGCATTTGTCGAGATTGCTTCAGGGATTGAAGGTCTTGTTCATGTCAGTGAGATGAGCTATATTAAACGCATTCTTAAACCTGAAGATGTCGTAAATGTTGGGGACTCTGTTGATGTGGTTGTCAAAAACATTGACCAGGAAAACAAAAAGATTTCCCTGAGCATGAAGGATGCTGAAGGTGATCCCTGGATTGGTATCACAGATAAATTTAGTGTGGGACAGGTGGTTGAAGGCACAGTTGAAGGAAAAGAAAATTATGGATTTTTCGTGTCCCTAAAACCTGGAATTACAGGTCTCTTGCCAATATCGGCAATCAAAAAACATTCCAGGCCTTCACGTATTGAAAGGCTCAGCTCCGGCGATTCAATCAAGGTGGAAATCAAAGAAATCAATAGTGATGAAAGAAAAATTTCTCTTGTGCCCGGGGATGATGATAATGAAAAAAAATGGGAAAATTTTTCAAAATCTCAAGATACTGGATATGGAAATAGCGATTTTAGTGATCAACTGAAAAAGCTGCAATTGAAATTTTCCTGAATGGCATTGTATGATATTTACATTGTCTCATTCCCATGCACCAGCACACCAACGTGGGAATGAAAGCCTGCGGGCTTAGGGGGATTTGGAATCAGAACTTGATTGTTGACTATTGGGGTTGACTTATTTGCTGTGGCAAATAAATCAACCCCAATAGTCAACAATCAAGTTCTGATTCCAAATCCCCCAACTCCCCCCAACTTGTACATACGGCCAGAGATTGCTTGTCGATTTCAAAATGGGCAACTTATTTTTCGAGTATTCCTTATTATTGTTTACGATCAAAATAAAAATATGAAACAATATCAAAATATCATAGCAAATACTAAAGGATTCATGGCAATTGAGGAAGGACAGGGATTGTTCAAATACGCACAAAAAGCTGCCCATCTGGGACCTGGGCTTGAAATCGGAAGTTATTGCGGCAAATCAACTCTTTACCTGGGAGCGGGTTTCCACTTAAATAAGCAGATATTATTTACAATAGATCATCATCGTGGTTCAGAAGAACAACAACCCGGTGAAGAATACTTTGATTCTGAATTATTTGATAACAGAATCGGAAAAATTGATACACTCAGATTTCTTCGATCAACATTGGAACAGGCGAATCTGGAAGACACAGTCGTTCCAATCGTCAGTCGATCAGAAACAGTTGCCAGGGCATGGACCATTCCTTTAAGCCTGCTATTCATCGATGGCAGTCATACCTTTGAATCTGCTGAAACAGATTATCAATGCTGGACACCCCATATTATGGCCGGTGGTTTTTTGCTCATCCACGATATTTTCCCAGATCCAGAAAAAGGAGGGCAGGCACCTTTTCATATATATCAAAAAGCTGTAGCATCTGGTTTTTTTCAAGAAATTGAGATGATTGAAACACTAGGAATATTGCAACGTGAGTGAAAGAAAGGGACATATCTTCATTTATCATTAACAAAGGAAGTTGTTGTCAGGCCTTGATTGTTGACTGTTGGGTTGACTTGTCAGCCCCGGCAAATAAGTCAACCCAACAGTCAACAATCAAGGCCTGACAACAACTCCCACATTAATTCAATGGGTTAAAAATATGAGTTTGGTTCGACCCATAACCCATAACCAAAGGAGGAAAAACATGCAAACCGAACGTTTAAAAACCCTCGCAATTAGTGATTCTGGCTTTATCTTTGATCCATCATCTGGTGACACTTTCAACACAAACGATATTGGCATACAAATCATTAATTTGCTCAAACAGGGCAAGGATTTCAATGACATTATGGATCAATTAATTGAAGATTATGAAGTGACTGAAAATGAACTTGAAGCAGATTTACGTGACTATATCCAGATATTGAAAAATTACCATATGGTATAAGGGGATTACATACAATAATATTCATTTTTTGTGTAATCAGGCGACAGTCAAAAAACAATACCTTTCCAATTACGCAAATGAGTAATATTAAAACAACAGGAGATAAATCCAATGATAACAGTCGCAGTCAGTGGCATCAACGCCGCAGATAATCCCGGCCCTGGAGTTGGGATCATTCGGGCATTGAAAGAGAGTTCTCTCAATGTTCGAACAATTGGATTGGCCTATGATGCCATGGAACCAGGTATATATCTGGATCATCTTGTGGATAAATCTTATATTATGCCTTATCCATCAGGAGACGTGGTATCATTTATTGAGCGGATTCGTTACATTCATTCATTTGAGAATTTGAATGCCATTATTTCAACTTTGGATGCTGAGCTGCCGGTTTTTATGGATGTTGAATCCGAGTTGGCCAGAGATGGCATTCGTATGCTGATCCCAACAAAAAAAATGTTTGAATTGCGCAATAAAGGCAAATTAAAGGAACTGGGTGAAGCGATCAATGTGAAAACACCTGAGTATATCTCTTGCACATCCTATGGTGACCTTGTCCATGCCACGCAAAAAGTTGGCTTTCCATGTATGATTAAGGGACCATTTTATGAAGCTTTTAAAGCCAATTCACAGGCAGAGGCAGATAGCTATTTCAACAAGCTTGCTGCAAAGTGGGGATTTCCAATCATTGCCCAGCAGTTTATCAAAGGCCAGGAATACGATGTTATTGGTTGTGGCGATGGCACTGGCCAAAATATGGGCTTATTTGCCATAAAAAAAATGACCACCACTGCCCTTGGCAAAGTATGGAATGCTGTCAGCATTAAAAATGATCCTCTGCTGGAGGCATGCAATCGATTGCTTACACACCTTTCATGGCGCGGTGGTTTTGAATTTGAAGTGTTGATTGAAGATAAAACTGAGGACATCTATTTATTGGAAATCAATCCAAGATTTCCTGCCTGGGTTTATATGTCTGCTGCCTGTGGTATTAATTTGCCCGAACGAATGGTTCAATGCCTCTTGGATATGGAATATGACACCCATTCCAACTATGACAGCGGAAAAATTATGATTCGCTATACCAATGAAATTTTAAAAGATATTTCCGACTTTGAAAAAATATCCTCTTATGGAGAGTTGGAAAATCAACCAATGGAGGTATCATGAGTAAAAAAATATACGTCAAACCATCAATAAAAAAACAAGAATCCGGTCGAATGAACAAGTTTGGATCAGTTTTTCATCGTAACTACAGAGACAGTATTGATGGTGCAAAAATTGATGATATCGTTGCAAATCATGGCTCTCCTGTATTTGTCATTAGTGAGACTGCCATTCGTAACCAATATCGAACCCTTTACCGCGAATTTTCAAGCAAATACCCTCAGGTACAGTTTACATGGTCCTATAAAACGAACTATCTGGACGCTGTTTGCTGTGTCTTTCATCAAGAAGGGGAAATTGCTGAAGTGGTTTCTGAGTTTGAATACCAAAAAGCCCGACGATTGGGCGTACCCGGCAATAAAATTATCTACAATGGCCCCCTTAAATCCAAAGCGTCTCTGACTGTTGCTTTTGAAGAAAATGCAATTGTCAATCTGGACAACTTTGATGAAGTCCTTCGGGCTGAAGAAATTGCCAGTAATCTTGGAAAAAAAGTGGATGTGGGCATTCGTTTGAATATGGACACCGGTATTTATCCCCAATGGTCCCGATTTGGGTTCAACCTTGAAAATCAATCGGCCTATGAAGCCGCCAAACGTATTCATATGAGCAAACATTTAAGCTTGAATGGGCTTCACTCCCATATTGGGACATTTATACTGGAACCATCTGCCTATGCAGTTCAGGTGAAAAAAATGGTTGAGTTGCGACGATCACTGGAAACCGAACTGGATATCTCAATTGATTACCTGGATTTTGGCGGCGGGTTTCCATCAAAAAATAAACTCAAAGGAACATACTTACCCCCAGAAATATCGGTTCCACCACTTGAAAATTATATTGATGCAATCACCAGCACCTTGCTATCAAATTTATCTCCTGATGAATACCCGACTGTTTACATGGAGACAGGACGTGGCATGATTGATGAAGCCGGGTATTTAATTACTACTGTTGAAGGTGTCAAGCGGATGCCTGATGGTTTGAAAAGTTATATCATTGATGCAGGGGTCAATATTTTGTATACATCCAACTGGTATAATTATAAAGTTGAACTTGACCGCGCTATTCCTGGAAATTATGAGAATGCCATTATATATGGCCCTTTATGTATGAATATCGACATTGTGCTGGAAAATGCAAGCCTGCCACCATTGCCCAAAGGAACACGATTAATATTATCACCAATGGGCGCTTACAATGTCACCCAATGGATGCAGTTCATCAGTTATCGACCTGCCATTGTCATGGTGATGGATGATGGCAGTGTTGAACAAATCCGACGCCCGGAAACGCTGGATGATATTGTTGGCCCTGAAACCATTCCAGAAAAACTACGAGATTTTAAACTATAGGATTGTAGGATGAAACCTCGATCAATGCTTGTTCAAGAGACGTAGCATGCTACGTCTCTACCTGTCCTCGCTCTATTCCGACACATTCCGGGCACCAAACATAACCCTGACAAAAGTATAATAAATATAACACGTTATCTGTTACAAAAAATATTCCTTGACAGAAATTGTTTTGTCACATAAGTTGTCTTGAATTGCTTATCAGCAAGAATAAAATGCATACAAAGGAAGGGAATCAATGTCAGATATAAAAAATTTAAACATTGAAATTGGAACCCTGATGCAACTCGAATTTGAGACAGTCAGATATCGTTTAAAAAGCGAATTTGTGGGCATGGTACAGCATTCATACCTTATAGTAACAATGCCGCCATCCAAATCAATCCCCAATGCGTCAAAAATATTTACACATGGGATTGATACCATTATTCGTTTTGTGCATCAGGGAACAGCCTATGGCTTTATCACTACAGTTGAGCGTGCCATTTACAAGCCAGCAAAATTGCTCTTTCTAAAATATCCAAAATCATTTGAAATTTATCAATTACGCAATTTCGAGCGTGTTTTGTGCCTGCTTCCTGCCAGCCTTGAATTGTCAAAAGAGGATGCTATTGCGGGTCATGTCATTGATATCAGCAAAGAAGGGTGTCAGTTTTCTACTGACAATATTTCATTTGCTGGTAAAAACAATACACCTGCCATAGATGATGAACGTTCTATTGCCCTCCAATTGCCCGGGTTTGAGAATACTGTTTTTATTTCATGTAAAGTCAAAAATGTTTGCCAGACAAAAACACATTTTAAAATCGGTCTAAAATTTATATCCATGAGTGATGATGCACGTGCAAGATTGCATGACTTTCTTGGAGGTGTTGGTGTAAAATTGGGGTCGGACCAGGAGAAATAATTGAAATTAAAGATAAAAGCCGATTTTTTAAGACCAAAAAGCCGCCAACAACGCTCTTTTTGGGTGCAAAAAGAGCGTTATGGCTTTAGCCGGCGCCCACGTGTATTCCTCTTTTTAGCGATGTTGAACAGCATACCTCCACCCCCAGTTAGAAGTTTCCTTGGGAACAATTCTAAAGCTAACGAAGCAATGAACCGAAAAATAAATAATTAATCAACGTAAGGCTGATTCAAATAAAAGGCCTGAACCATTAATATTTTTATTAAACAGAAACATTATTAACAAAAAAGGAAATTTTGATTAATATCTATTATTTCCATACAAATGGAAAAGTTATTATTCAGATTGCCTGAGGAGAATTTATGAATTTTAATACGAACCCTGCCAACTCAATGTTAGATTCGGCTGTACTGGCTTATAAACAAAATCAATTCGATCGTGCAGCGGCCGAATGCAGTCAATTTCTTCAAAATAATCCCAATAATGCCAGTGCCCTGTACTTATATGGCCTTGTATTACAAAAACAAGGAAACAATGATCAGGCCATTGATTATATCAACAAGGCCATCTCAACTGATGCAACTCAAATTGCTTCGTTCCAGACAAAATTAACTGAGCCGATTCAACAAAATCCGGTTCAACCAGAAGCAGCACAATCAGATGATGATCCTTTTAAAGCCACCCGAGAATTGCTAAGACGTTTTGAACAAGAACAATCTCAAAATAATAACCAGATGCCTCAGAATAATCAGCAACCATTTTCAGTGAATACCCCGCAAGTTCCTAACCAGATGCCTCAGAATAATCAGCAACCATTTTCAGTGAATACCCCTCAAGTTCCTAACCAGATGCCTCAGAATAATCAGCAACCATTTTCAGTGAATACCCCTCAAGTTCCTAACCAGATGCCTCAGAATAATCAGCAACCATTTTCAATGAATACCCCGCCAGTGTTTCAGCAATCAGCAGATAATTCTGCCATTGTGCCATTTATTCAGGAATTGTATTCTCAAAATTTTTCAGCCTGTGTATTGTTCTGGCCTGGAGTGGAATCAAAAACAATTGGCAGTCTCAATCAGTTTCCTGGGATGAAATTCAGTATTCGACATGATGAATTTAAATCTCATGATTACTACACTGAATTTCTCAAAGATATCAAACTTCGCAGCATGAGTGTTGTCACTGACGAAAAAGTTTTTGATCAGGAATGGGACGTACTGATTCTGCCATACATGGAAATCAATAACCTTGCAGATGATCCGGTTAGCCGGGTTCCATGCAAATGCCTGTATCTGGCCAATGGATTTATGGATGCTTCTGATAGACAGACACTGGAAAATGTATTAAAATCAAAAGGATGTACACCAAAAGCCAATCAACCCTGTGTGTTTGAGCGAAAAGGGGGCCCGATTGAACATCACCACCACCAACAACAACAACAAGATGATGATCAATTGAAAAAAGGGGAAGAGCAATTTGAAGCCGGAAACGTCCAGGAAGCGATCAAATGCTTTGAAAATATTTTAGCAACCGACCCCAACAACGCCGATGCCCTGAACAACTTGGGGGTTATATCTTTTATGCTTGGCAATGCTGAATCCGCAGAAATATTTTTGCTGAAAACCCTGGAAAACCAAAACAATCACGTGAATGCCATGATGAATCTTGCTGATGTTTATTGTGCCAATGGACTGATCAACGAAGCAGCAAAGTATCTTACAAATGCCATTGATCTGGAACCTAAAAATCCAGCAATCTGGGCCAGTCTGAGCGCATTTTATAAGCAAATCGGCAGCAACGATGAAGCCCTGGCCGCCCAAGAAAAATGTGATCTATTAAAACAATCGAACCATCGATAATAGTAATAATAAAGTACATGCTCATGACAAATAATGACCACGCAGACCAACTCAATGATGATGGCATCCAGTGGCTGGGCAAGGGCCAGTTAGACAGGGCTCTTGCCTGCTTTGAAAAAGCTGTTCAGATTGATTCTCAACATGCTTATGCATTCTGCAATATTGGACGCATTTATTATGAAAAAAATCATCTGGAAACAGCACGTCAATATTTTGAAAGGTCCCTGTCCATTCATCCTGAACTAGCCGAATCATACAGCAATTTAGGCTTGACATTACATCGTCTGAACCATATGGATCAGGCCATTGAATCGTATCAAAAAGCCCTTGCTATCAGGCCCGATTACCCCATTGCATGTCACAACATGGGGTTTACCCTTGAAAAACTCGGACGTTTAACAGAATCAATTCAGTGGTATGAAAAAGCCATTGCAATGGATCCCGATTATACCTATGCCCACAGCAATATGGGGATCACACTTCTTTTGGCGGGCGACTATAAACGCGGTTTTATGGAATATGAATGGCGTTTAAAAACAAAAGAATATGACCAGCGCACCTTTCAATCCATTCCCTGGGATGGACGCAACTTTTTCAACAAAAAGCTGCTGATTTACCCTGAACAGGGCTATGGCGATTATATTCAATTCATTCGTTATCTTCCCCGGGTAAAACAACTTGGGGGGGCAGTGATCCTGGAAACGCACAAGTTTTTGGTGCCTTTGTTTAAAGAGCTTCCCTATTTTGATCAGATAATCATCCATGAGGAAACATCGCCGCCAGAAGTGGATTATCATGTGGCCATTGCCAGTTTGCCCCATATTTTTAAGACCACTCTTGAAACCATTCCATGTGATATGCCATATTTGTTTCAGCCCAAAAAAGAAACGCCTGTGCTTGTGCAAACCATTGAAATGATAAATGGGTTTCGGGTGGGAATTTCCTGGGCTGGCAGTCCGATTCACAAAAACGATAAAAATCGTTCCTGCCCCCTGTCATTATTTTATCCATTGACACAAATGGATGGTGTTGTTTTGTTTGGCATTCAAAAAGGCCCGGCAGTGAATGATCTTAAAAATGCCACGCACATGCCAGTAATTGACCTCAGCGATTTGATCCAAGATTTCTCAGACACTGCCACAGCAATCTTTCACATGGATTTGATAATCTCGGTTGATACTGCCACAGCCCATCTTGCAGGGGCAATGGGGAAACCGGTCTGGATGATACTTCCCCACGCACCTGACTGGCGATGGATGCTGGATCGTCACGATTCTCCCTGGTATCCGAGCATTCGGTTGTTTCGTCAACCCACACCCGGCGATTTTAAAACTGTCATGCAAACCATTCATCAGGCATTGATTCAGGTCTTAAAAGACCCAAATGCATTTGATTTTATTGCTAAATCCAATAAAACCGCTATAAATTTGTACAATCAAGGGCGGTTGAGTGATGCCACTCACATATACAAGCGACTCGTGACAATTGCACCCAATATTGATTTTTTTTACGCCAACCTGGGGCTGGTGTATTTAAAAGCAGGTCAACTGGACATGGCCCTTGCAATACTTGAAAAAGCACTGGCCCGCCCCACTGCCAATCAATCAATAATGAATCGCTTGATTGGCATTGTTTATCGTCGCAAAGGTCTGTACGATCTGGCCAAAACCCATTATCAAAAGGGCCTTGATTTAAACCCGAATGATCCCAACATTATTGATGAACTGGGCGTTTTGGCCGAAAAACAAGGTCAATTGGATAATGCTATCACCAACTATAAGAAAGCCATTTCTCTTCGCCCTGAAAGTCCAGAAACATATCGCAATCTTGCTCATGCTCTTTTATTAAAAGGTGAATTAAAAGAGGGGTTTAAAACATATGAATGGCGCATAAAATGTTCAGATTACAAAAGCCGGATATTTAATGAAATTCCCATGTGGCAGGGTAAACGATTTTCTGATAAAACCCTGTTTCTTTGTACAGAACAGGGCTTTGGAGATATTATTCAATTTATTCGCTATGCCCCTATGGTCAAATCTTTGGGGGGCAGCGTTGCTTTTGGTACCTTTCCCAACATGATTCGACTGATTTCATCGGTAAAAGGCATTGATCGGGTATTTTCTCGAGAACCTATTGGCAATTTTGCCTATCAGATTCCTTTACTCAGTCTGCCTGCCATATTTGAAACAGATTTAGATACCATTCCCACGAATATCCCTTATATTTTTCCACCCGAAAAAGTGGGGGACTGGATTGCCATTGTGCGGGACAATCCTGCAAAGCTTAAAATAGGTATTTCCTGGGCAGGATCACCAAAACACCCTGAAGATCAATTGCGATCCATGACCTTAGATACATTAGAACCATTGTTAAGCCTGAGCCATACAAAAGAAATTGCTTTTTTTAGCCTACAAATTGGTGAGCGCGCATTGACAGAATCAGACAAACACCTGCCCATTATTGACTTGAATCCCCATATAGATGATTTTGCCGATTCAGCCGCAGCCATTGATCAATTGGATCTGGTCATTTCTGTTGATACTGCGACCGCTCATCTGGCAGGTGCAATGGGCAGGCCGGTATGGTTGATGCTTCCCACATCACCAGACTGGCGATGGATGCTTCATCGAAAAGACTCCCCCTGGTATCCCACAATGTGTTTATTTCGGCAAACTCATTTGGGCGATTGGTCCTCTGTTATCAATAACATTGTCCGGTCCCTTTGTGTGGAAGCTGGAATAAATGGAGACTTATTTTTTAATCACAATCAATTAACTGAGGCAGAATCCTGGTATCAGTTGTCAATGAAAATAGATCCCTTCTACATGCCGGCTTACTCAAACATGGGGGTTATTTGTGAAAAAAGAAACCAGACCGACCGAGCAATAGACTGGTATCGACAGGCCTTGTTTCTTGAGCCAGACAGTGCCCCCACACATAAAAATCTGGGACATGCCTTATTGCTCAAAGGCAAACTGGCTGAAGGCTTTAAAGAATACCAGTGGCGGCTCAAATGTAAGAAATTTTTGGATGATCCCAAACATGATATTGAATTCTGGCAGGGACAACCCCTTGAAAATAAAACGATTTTGCTATATTCAGAACAGGGTTTCGGGGATATTATTCAGTTTATTCGCTATGCGCCTTTTTTAAAGGAGCGCGGGGCAACAACTGTTGTTGCCACTTTTCCCAATTTAACACGTCTTTTAGCAAAGGCTGATGGCATTGATCGGGCTGTATCCCATGCTCAGGAATCAGAATTTGATTATCAGGTCCATTTATTGACGCTTCCCCATCTATTGGGCACCCATGAACATAATATTCCAGCAAAATTGCCCTATTTACACATTGATCAAAAGGATGTGGACCATTTTAAAACCATTATGGATATCACTGATACAAAGATCCATGTGGGTCTGGTCTGGAATGGAGACCCCAAGCATCCCAACGATAAAAATCGATCCATCCCCTTAAAAACATTGACACCATTACTCAATATCAATGCCATACAATTTTATTGTTTTCAAAAAGAATATCAAAAAGATATCTCGCCATATGAAAATATTATTGATTTAAGTGAGCATCTGAATGATTTTTACGACACAGCCGCCGCCATGATGCACCTGGACGCTGTTATTTCTGTTGATACCGCACCTGCCCATTTAGCCGGGGCACTGGGAAAACAAGTTTATTTATTGTTGCCTTTTGTGCCAGACTGGCGGTGGATGCTCAACTGCACAAACACCCCCTGGTATCCTGCAATGAAATTATTACGTCAGTCCAGATCGCAGCAATGGCCGCCTGTGATAACACAATTATTAACAGAGATTGCCACTATTTTTTGTGATAAAGGCGACAAACTCTTGCAGTCTCAACAATATTCAGCCGCAATTGATATGTACCAACACGCTTTAAACCAGAATCCATCACATGGGCATGCTCACAATAATCTGGGGGTGGCATTACAATTCACGAATCAAATGGATCCTGCAAAATCGAGTTTTCTAAAAGCAGTGCAAAACAATCCATATAATGCGGAAGCCTGGAATAATTTGGGAAGTATACTAAGCTTAATGGCCCATGCTGATGATGCTATCAGCGCCTTACAACACGCCATTTCATTGTCCGATGACTATGGAGATGCCCATTTTAATCTGGCTATTAATCTGCTCAAAAAGGCCACAGAATCTGTTCAGGCCAGATCTGATAATCAACCGGTTTATTCTCTGAACCCGGACAGACCGAAACTAAATGCCTACCCCATTGATCACCATGATTTTCAAAATGGATTCAAAGCATATGAATGGCGATGGCAATCCAGCCAGTTTCCCTGTAAAATTCATTCCATGCCTGGCAAACCCTGGTCCGGTGAATCCCTTGATCAGAAATCTCTGCTGGTGGTTTCTGAACAGGGGGCCGGGGATATATTTTTCTTTTGTCGATTTCTGAAAATGATCCCCCAATGCAATCTCTTTGTTGAAACCACCAGGGAGACGGTATCAATATTAAAGCATTTATTGCCAGGCGATCAAATTATTACTGATGGTGACCCTTTGCCGGATGTGGATTATCACGCATTCATGGGATCGCTGCCACATTTGCTCAAGTTATCCATCAGTCAAATTGTCACGAGTCAGCCTTATATCAATGGGCCATCAACAATCAACGATGCCATTCAGACAATAATAAAGCCCTATGACAATATGATGAAAGTCGGATTGGTGTGGGCCAGTGGCGGGGTTCATCAGCATCTGGATAAACGCACATATGGACTGAATTCTTTTTCTCAATTGTTTGATTTACAAAATGTTCATTTTTTTAGTCTTCAAAAAGGCCCCAGAGGGGATGATATCACCCATTACCCGGATGCGCCTATAACAGATATGCAACAATTCATTGATAATTTTGAAGATACAGCCGCCATTATCAGTCAAATGGACCTGATTATCACCACAGATACATCAGTGGCTCATTTGGCCGGTGCTATGGGATCTCAAACCTGGATCGCACTGCCATTTGCACCTGACTGGCGATGGGGAGAAACAGGCTCAAAATCATGTTGGTATGCAAATGTACATTTTTTTCGTCAACAAAAACAAGATGATTACCCCCTTGTGATGAAAAAAATCCGCACAGTTTTGCATGAACTGATTCAAAGGCGAACAACACAAGAACAGACATTACCAGATGTTCCCCAAAAAAATGACAAAAAATATCTGGTTCATGGTATTGGATATATTTATGGCCATACCGGCTATAATATTCATTCCAGCAATTTTTTTGCGCAATTAAAACGATATGTGCCCTATGTACAAACCGATCTCCAGATGCCAGAATTGACACGAGAAAAAACAGATGCTGCCTTAAATTCATGTGAAAATCCCATTGTGAATATTGCAATCACCTATGGCAATAAAATGAATCTTTTACAAGCCTGCCCGGGCATTAAGATTGGGTATACAGTCTGGGAATCCACCCGCCTGCCCGATGATTGGCTTGAACCCATGAAATATCCTCATCAGTTGTGGACACCATCGACATTTTGCAAAACTGTGATGGTCAATCATGGATTTGATCCAAATCATATAAAAGTTGTTCCAGAGGGAATTGATCCAACAGTTTTTCATCCTAAAGTGAAACCTTTGCCTGGCAGTGACAATATACAGGGGTTTAAATTTTTGAACGTTGGCAAATATGAAGAACGTAAATGCACACCATATATGATTCGAGCCTTTGATGAAGAATTTAAAGATACAAAAGATGTGAAATTGATATTGTCGTGCCATAATCCTTTTGAAAAAGGATTCAATATTCGAAAAAAATTGGATGACCTTCAACTAAACTGCCCTGAAAAAATTTTGTTAATTAATCCAGTCAAGGAGCATCAATCTGTTGCCCAGCTTTACGCCAGTTGTGATGCCTTTCTTTTTCCAAGCCGTGCTGAAGGCTGGGGATTACCCATTATTGAGGCAATGGCCTGTGGACTACCAACGATTGTCACCAACTATAGCGGACAAACCGAGTATTTAACAGAGGAGATGGCCTATTTATTGGATTATACCCTAGAAGATATTCAGATTCCATTCTTTGAGGCAAAAGATGGAAACTTTGGTCAGTGGGCGCGACCCGATATGAACCAGTTTCGATATTACCTGCGTTATATTTACGAAAATCAGGATGAAGCCAGGCATAAGGGATTGTTTGCATCACAGCAGGTTCATGAAAATTGGACATGGGAACATGCTGCAAAAATTGCTGTGAAGGAAATTGAAGATTTATTACAAATTTACTCATAATTGCTTGTATATAGCCAATCGGCACGGCTGTCATAAATTTACAGTTAGCGAGGACTTTTTACAACATAAACCAAAAGGTCAGTGCAAACATTTTAGTAATTGGTTATTGAAAAAAAGTTTTTGGTAATTGGATATGTGTAACTAAAAATCAATTATCGTTAGTTTGCAATAAGAGAAACCAGTAACCAAATAAAATAAATAGAAATACAATATAAGGTTTTATGTCAAAAAATAAGGATCGTGTTCCCGGAATTCAGTCTATTTGGGTTACACTCAAATGATATTAAGGAATAAACAATGCCAAATCCCAGTCGTTTCAAGTTTTCAAGAAATAAAAGCAACAGTGTTCTATCCCAGGATAAAAACACCCTTTGTTCAATACAAACAGTGATAGACACATTTTATCAAATGAATGTCAAGGTATCAGTCAAAATGCCGGACATGGAAATTATGACTATTGAGGCCAATGTAGACCGCACCATTGATCCAATGGAATCCCATGCAATTGGAGAGTTAGAAAAATTGAAAGGGATTCGGATTGGTCCGGGGATGAAAAAAATAATCAAAGGCACTGTCGCATCAGAGTATTCAGACAGTCTGTTGATATTCATGGTTGTGGAAGCCTGTCAGGGCGTCATACTCACCATGACAAGGGAAATGGCCACGCAAATACCGGATCATCAGGATCTGGATATTCAGATTTTTCGGGATATGGTAAAAGCCAATCCACGCCTGTACAATCGATGTGCTGCTTATTCTGATGGTTCACCCCTTGTCGCTGGCCTGAAAGGAGTTCAAAATGATAAAATATCTAAGAAATAAGGTTGTTAGTGTTGATCGGCACACCAAAAATAAACTCAGAGTTCATGGCCTATTGGATGATGACCTATATGGCATTGAATTGGAAGTAGAGTTTACTTTGGACACCCTTGACATTCTGAAAATATCTGGTAAATGGCATCGATGGACCACACCGGAGTGTCCCCGAGCATTGGATCATTTAAATTCAGTCATTGGATTTCGGATGGGGCCAGATTTTCAAAATAATGTGAAAAAAACATTGGGACGTTCAGGCTGCCGCCATTTTGCCAATTTATTGGTAGAAATGGGAGATGCTGCTCAAAATGCCAGTCTGGTGATTCAATATGAATGTGCCAGACAGTTATCACCCGATCTGACCCTGGAAAGCTTTTATGCAGAACAGTCAAAAGAAGTAAAACTGTCACAAGAAGCAAAGATAAAGATTGAACCAAAAACACAATCAGCCTCACAAATAACCATTGTTGAAAATGTTGCCCAAAATGACCAACAACATCAACAGTCCACGAAGTATTTCAGTATGGATGTTCATGTGCATACATCGCCAGCATCACCATGTTCAACAATTAAAACACTGCAACTCTTAAACGATGCACGACATGTTGGGGTCAATGGTTTGGTATTGACAGATCACAATTATGTCTGGTCACCTGAAAATATCAATGATTTTCGGAAAAAATATGACTTCTCAATTCTTAGGGGGGTGGAAATTACCACAAGCCATGGGGATATCCTTGTCTATGGCTATTATGAAGAAATCAGGGGGATTATTCCACTTAAGGAACTGCGAAAGAAAGTCAAAAATGCAGGCGGTTTTATGGCAGTGGCCCATCCTTTTCGAGGATTTATGATTATTGGTGGAAACCAGTTAAATATATCAGCAAAAAAAGCAGCAAAAAAAGAAATATTTCAATATGTTGATGCCATTGAAGTATTCAATGGTAAATGCACTGATGACGAAAACAAAGTGGCTCAGGAAGTGGCAGACATTCTGGGACTAAAAAGCATTGCAGGCAGCGATGCTCATGAATTTGGCTCTGTGGGATGCCATACAACACATTTTTTTGAGCCTGTGACCAATGAGTTTGAACTGCTTTCCCAGCTTCATGAAGGGATGTTTTCAGTCTAAGGAATACCTGATATCAATATTTTTTGAGCATTCCTAAGGAATATTCTGAAAATAACTTCCCCATTATTGATATTGTTCGTTTTGAGGTAATTGTACTGTAGAGACGTAGCATGCTACGTCTCTACACGACCTTATTTTTTTGGACGATCAAGAAAAATGAGTATGTTATTT
>Ga0272440_1000205_pt1 | contig 49340 bp, 85 predicted proteins | sample SSMMMBAug17_FD_192440 | JGI IMG/M metagenome (GOLD analysis project Ga0272440, IMG submission 192440) | Marine sediment archaeal communities from Little Sippewissett salt marsh, Falmouth, MA, United States - SSM-MMB-Aug17 | ecosystem: Environmental > Aquatic > Marine > Wetlands > Sediment ...
TTATCAATAAACTCTTTAATAGGTGCTTGTAATAGCACCGCACCTAGTGGGTCAGTCGGTAAACAATACTTGTAAGGATTATCCCGTAGGATACACCACCAACAGGAACCAGTACTATAGCAAACCAACTCTTCGGGATTAGTTACATACTCCCAAAGGACTCTAGCTTTGATCTTATCGAAGTTTACACTGATCTTCTTCATGATTCATTCCATCCAAAGGCACCCCGAAGCAGGGATGCTATCTTGTCACTGAAACATTTCTCCTCTGTCAGTTGACCCGTTTCATTATTCCTTTGCCAAGCAAAAGGCAACAGGTGCTTGAACTTAGATTGTTCACTATCATAGAGCTGCTTGGAGAGCTGTTGCTGATCATCCAGTGTCATCTCGAGTAAGCCTTTCTCTCGTAAGGACAGATTTTCCGGACAGGACACTCGTCACAGTACGTAGTGTGATCGTTAACTCTAATACAACCATAGGGCATAGGATCATCATCGTCAACTATCGGAGTATTCTCAGCCGCCAGTGTACAAGCAGTTTGTAGCTTGTCTTTGAGAATATCTATCTCCAGATAATACTTCTTGTGTAGATCCTCGTACTCTCTCGCGGTTAGTAGGTACTGCATCACACGCCTCCGTAAACAGGCAAATGACTCCAGCGTTTGTTCAGGTCCATCTCGTAAAGCGCAGTAGCATCTGGCACGCGTAGGATGCTAAGGATTCCTGCATCAAAAGCCTCCAACACATCCTCAGTGAGTTCCTTTAGCTCGTAAGCTGTGCCCTCTTCATCTATTACTATGTACATCCCTTCCTCCTATGCAAAGTTATAGAGCAGACCAGTAAGTTCATGAGCACAGTACCGCTACCCATCTGTATTCCTAGGGACAGGTTCCAGCCTCCACCAAACCGTCCCCATAAATCACTCTTGCCGGTTCTTAAATCAATTTCATAGCGGCCTAGTTGTAGTTTGCGGTGTGTCCATCCGCCACCGGCCCAAGAAGCATGAGAACTTTTCTCGTATTTCATGACTTATCCATGTGTGCACAGAGCAGTACCCAAGGAGCGAATAAAAGAGGAGCCAAGACTGCTATTGCAAATATATCTAACCATTGCCAGAAAAGAAACCACCCAAACATTAGTGGCAAGCTTCCAAAGAAAGCCGCGGCGTGCCAGAAAGTTTCGAACGGTGTTAGTTTATGCATCCTACGCCTCCGGTAGCTAACCTATCTAAAGCACTGATAAGTAAATCAAGTGTCATGTACCTACAGTAAGGGTGCCCTTCACATTCTAATCCATACTCTAAGTCACCACACTTATTGAGTCTTACCTCAAAGAAATAGGTATCCAGCTTATTGATATGATGGTAAATTCGTAGCCAGTCTTTTTCCTTCATCAGTATATCCTCTCTATCAAAGCTTTCATTGCTGCATCAACTATCTTACGTACTATTTCTGTAGTCATAGCCTCCTGTACAATTGTCTTGATCTGTTCACGATACTCTGTGGTGATTAGTTCTCGAACAGTATTGTTTACTTCCGTGTTAACTACATTAGCTATGACACGGTAGTCTACCTTAGATACATCTGCTACAGCTTTCTCGATAGCCTTCTTCATCTCTTTGCCGAGACATGATTCAAGTATCGCTCCCGACACAAGCTTGTTGATCTGCTCAGGCTCTATGTTGATTTGCATCTTAAAATCCTTTCCTACCTCGGGTCGCAGTCAGGTAATCTCGTACCTCTACACTTTTCCCACAACAGTAAAGCTATACCTAATTCTGTCATCCCTTCCTCCATTCTCTACGTTGTTTACGTAGTATCGACTCAGCATGGTTCTTGTCCGGCAACCGCCACAGGACTCTAGCCACCAGACCAAGTAACCCCAACACAATTAGAACAATTATGCCGTAGACGACCAGCATAGCTCAACCTATGATCTCGTCTATGTGCTCAGCACCACGAAGCCACAGGTCATATGTGTTTCTAAGAAGTTTCGAGCATTCCTTAAGCATATCTCGGTAACGCTTCTGCTTCTTGATCTTCACATACGGGTCTTCGCCCCACCGCACGCCCAACGCAGCATGCAGGTCGCGCGCTACTTGAGCCTCAGCCTCCAATCTCTTGATAGCTGTCTTCAGTTCAGCACACTCAGCGCATTCTTGTTCTCTAGCTTCATTAATCATTCCTCACCCCCTACCAGTTCACACAGATACGCCAACTGCGCAGACAACGCCCCCTTCCACGCCACCTTCCACGCCGCATCCCTCGCATCCCATTCCGCATCCCTTGCAGCACTCGCCGCCTTCCACGCAGCACCCGCCGCTGCATCCCTCACACCATCCTTCGCAGCCCACGCTGCAGCGCGGGCTGCAGCCTCCGCTACACCCATCGCTACACCCATCGCTACATCCCTCGCAGCATACCTCGCTGCATCCCTCGCATCCCTCGCATCGTCTGGAACATCTGCTCCACACGCCAGTGCTATAGCGGTATCAATCGCCCATAGGCACGCGTCGCGCTGATCCGCTGTTAGGCCGTCGCCGTGTAGCTCAAGCGCGCGGCATGCGCAACCCGCCGCGAACTCCCGCAGCACCGATTCTGGCAACGTGCCGGGGCGAATGGCAACCCATAGCCGGTCACAAACGGGCACGCCCTCGCAACGCAGTACGTCAAGTATGTCCACCGATTCGTGGCCGCCGAACAATTCCGCGACTCGCTCGCGTGGGTATTCCTCGCACGGCTCCCACGACATGATTTGGTCAACTGTTATTCCCATCACTCACCTTCTTCGTTGTAAGCCACTGGCACAATCACCGCCCCGCAATATCCGCAATGCCGCACCCCGTTTTCGCCCGGGCCCCCTCTACGAATTCCCATATTCCTCCGCATTCTGTTTCCCATGCGCCGTTTTCGTCTTCGGTCCATGTGCACTTCGGTGGACAGTCCTCTTGTGCTTTAATAATCATCTCGCTATGTGCTTCAGCGTCCCGCCGCTCGGCCAGCGCATTAAGAGCTTGGCGTAACTCCTCAGTCTGTTCTGCAGACAGCTCATCAATAAAGCCAACACCATCAGAAATACCAATCGTTCCGTCACTGAATAGAGCTATGCACTCTCCATCGAAGACGCATTCACGTTCAGCCATCACTCACCCCTTCGTTGCGCTCGGTCCACGCTGCTATTTGAGCACGTTCTTTCTCTTTATATGCCGCGAACATCTTCTGTTTTTCGTTATCCTTCCACCGTTCGTGCTCCGCGCTGTATTCAGCTACAACTTTGTAAGCATCTTCTACTAGGCGTAATAGCTGCGCTCGTATCTCCTCTGGCGCATCTGACACATTACGCAATTCCCCTGTTACCGGATGCGGCAATGGATTGCCGTGCGCACGCGAATCTTGACATCCTTTGCGCCACTTTGTATCCGGTCCTGCCGTGAGGTAATAAGCGCACGGTTTATGATTCTTATATCCAGCGAAGACTCCGCGGTAAAAGAATAGCGCACACCAGTTTCGAAAGGATGACCCGCCAGAGTCCTTGCCCTTGAATCGCAGCGCACCACACCACTTGTGGCAATTTATTGGGTTATGCATCACTCACCCCCGGCCTTCGTGGCCTCCAGCGCGACGACGCGGACGACCTCGCGTGACTGGTCGCTGTGCTGCTCGCTGGATAGAACCATCGAGTTGAGTAGGCATACTGCCTTTTGGCACCGCGCCAGCTTGGCCTCTAGGTCTTCGGCGCGGCGATAGTTCCTGTTCTGCCCCTCGCAGAACTTTGCGGCGTCACCCTGTAGCGTGGATATCACTTCCTTCAGCCGCTCCACCTCGGCGCGGAGGTCGTCTATCGCCCGTTCTACCACCGGCTGCTTGCATCCGATCAGCGAGCATGTCAGGTGCCCACCATTGCCGATGAACAGCGTGTCATGTCCGCATGACGGACATCTGGTTCTGATTCTCTCAGTCATCACTCACCCCCGCGCTCGGCCAGCGCGGCGAGAATCCTATCCGCTAGCTGGCACGCATAACACAAACAGCCGCCATTTGCGTAGGGCGCAGACTCACGATGCCATTTTACCTGCGCCTCACACATATCCTTAACCATCTTCTCGCGGGCCTCCAGCCCCTTGCATCCTGGGCAATCCTCTTGTGCTTTAATAATCATCTCGCTATGTTCTGCAGCGTCCATCACTCAGGCTCCTTCACGACACGACAGGTACCAGGACCCGGGCACCTCGGACCTATGTTCATGCAGTAGTCGTCCTTGCTTTTGGGTTTCCCCAAGCCAAGGATGCAGTATCCGTGGAATTCGTCACTATAATAGAGTCCACAGTTACCACCATAGTTCTCACAATTAGTAATCACCACCTGTGGCGCATCCTCAAGGTACGCCTTTACGGCAACCTTAACGATGTGTGGCACGTCGCTTTCCTCGACACCGTCTTGCGTGAATATGCAAGCATCCTCGATCACCGCCGCTACGGCTCGTTCAAGTGATTTATTCATCATCTGCCTCCAAGTAAGTCTTTATGGCTGCACATACTGCATCCCGCAGCCCACCACTTTCTAAGTCCTTCAACATGCGTTCAAGCGGTTCTTCTATCTTCCTCCAGCATTCCACGTGGTACGTTCTGTTCTCAACAGATGCAACCGCGCCTCCGATAGCTGGAGGCACCTGTATAAGTTCCCCGCATCCATCACAACGCACCTTGTCCCAGCACTTCTGGTGATATGTTCTATTCCCCAAGCGTACCATATATCGATCATGATCGATGGGCTTCTTGCATTCATTACAGCGCATCACTCTGGCTCCCGTTCATCATCACGCAAAACATTCCCCAAAGAGTCCCCAAGAGTATCATCACGCCAAGGGTATCTATATGTCTTGGTCTGGGAGAGAGGGTAATGCAGCCGATGAAGATAGCTGATGTACCCAAGACATACGCGATAAGCCAAGGACGAAAGAATCCCTTCACCATACTCTAAACCCTCCGCAAGTATCCAAGAATTCTATGAATACTTTTAGTCGATCACGATATAACGTATAGCTATCGTGGCAAAATCCAAGTACATTGAGCAATTCACCTTCACATGTCTCACTATTATCCAGTGTCAGACCAAAGCTATCCAAATTCGGATGCTTGTCTAACCATGCTTGCAACTTGATTTTTATATCTTTACACTGTTCCTCATCAACAGCATACCCATCATTGTAACCCATATTTTCATACTGTTCATCGGTTATGGCCTCGATGCCACGCATCAGGTAGTTAAGTGGACGCCAACTCCATACACTTGCACGGAAGTAGGCATCAGGATTCTTTACCCCGTATACGTCCATGCCCATCTTAAAGACTCCTAATTGCCCTGTAGAATTTTGCGATCTGCCCGTACTTAAGGAACCTAGCCAACCTGTCCCGCATGTCGGGACTAACATTATAGTAGGTGTAGATTTTCATGCCTGACAGCATAACCTTAAGCTCGTTATGCATACTATTGTAGGCTATTAATCTTGGCTTCACAGGCTTCAACAATCTTATTAGCAAGTTCCGGCGTCCCGCGCCCAAACTCGAACGCACGGTATGGGCTACTGTAGTTCAGACACGCATACCTGTACTGTGAACTATTTTTACCCCATGCCTCAAGTATCGGGCACAGTGTACAGTCAACATCAGGTATGTCCTTAGTTGATTGTTCCAGCGTCCACTGACACAGTGGGCATCTGTGATAATAGTCGCCGATACCTAAATCATATGCTGCATACTTTTTACCTACAGTATTTGTACACTCCCTATCTCGTATCAACGCCCAAAGATTACGACACTGTTCAAGTGCATCCTTAAGTGTTAGCATCACAGCCCCTTATAGCATTGAGTATCAACAAGAACACAAAGAAGGCTACCCACATTATGCAACCTATTGGGTCTTCCCTCATCTCCTCCCTAATGCAAGCCAGTACTATTGCCGCTATTAGGGCGATAAGGATTAGCCCTAACACTTATTCCAGTCCTTCTCGTTTATGATGAACCCATTACCGACAATAGGCCGGCCACAAATTGTTGAGAGAAAAGGATTCGGACGCTTGTTCTTGCACAGTCCCTCTTCATCAACAACTACAACCCTACCCGGTATGTGTACAGCCTCGATGTATCCCCCAACAATCTCCTGCATCTCTTTCAGTGTTCCTTTGATCTGCTTTAAGTAGCAGCCTCCAATTACAGGGTAGACTGTTATGTTAATCATCTTTCCTCCTTAGCTTGGTAGGGCCGGTGGGATTCGAACCCACACGGGCTTGCGCCCCACGGATTTTAAGTCCGATGCGTCTGCCGTTCCGCCACGGCCCCAAGCAACTCAACTATTCCACTCGTCCATCAACTGTTTGGCAACGATCAGAGCATCACCAGCCACAGGCATCCCGCACAATTGTGTAGCTGCATCATTCATACCATCCGTCAGTACGTCACTGTTACATTTAACGAAGATGGTAATGAACAGCTCAGGTTGTTCAAGACCACACAATTCACCACCAAGAAGCTTAGCAAAAAGCTCAAGCCTTTCCTTGTTGGTGTAGCTTGGTGCTATGTGGTGTTCGACCTTCTCACCAGACACTTTGTACTGTATGATTGTGTCGAACTGGACCACACTATCCATTGTAGTCCGACTCTCGCGTAACACTCTTGAACCACTGATCTTTCGGATCATTGCTGCCTCCATCGAAAGCAAGGTGGTATTCATCAAGTTGTGTGCAGCGTTCGGCGTTCTCTTCAACCGAGAGGTCAGTGAAGATGTGCCTAGTCTGGACAGCATTCCACACAGTGATTAGCTGATCGTCTATCTTCTTCTGGTACTCGCTAGCTATGCGTGACCGGAAACTCGCCACTCGAATATTGGCGAATCCTTCATTGCCCGGCTTACACGCAAGCTGCTCGATGCCAGCGATGAACTGTGAACCGGACTCTTCACCCAACACACGACCATAGATATAAAGCTGACACGCCCATTGCTCGAAGATCTGTTCGAGCGTTGTGGCTATGTTAACATTGACACCATGTATGGTCATTAAGTGGGCATCCTTATGTGGCGACCCGTTGCCACGTCCCCAGCTACCTCGACACATAACATATCCGGGCTTAGGTGACGTAGAGCGTTTGCCACAGTAACCATTAACCTTCCAGTCCAACAGGATATGAGAATCATTTACGATGAAATAGAGGTCAGGCTTCCCAAGCAAGACAATATCCGTGCCATTGATATTCACGGTATCCTGCACAGTTGACTCAAGCCTCGGCTCATATGTTGCTTTGCTAAGTTCGAGCATGAGGTCCGCAAGCGCACCCGACTCCTTGTAACAGTTGAAGGCGTGCTCACCGTGTTCCCGTGCCCAGTCACGATTATGAGGTTCAACCTGTGACTCGAACAGGGCCTCGAACGCGAACTCTTCCCGACCACCAAACAACATATGGTCGATATATGCCTTAACATATGCATCAAACGCTGAACCAATTGACATCGGCTTGGTCTGAGGAATCCTTGGCGGCCTGTTCTCAGCCATGTAACGAAGATAGAACTCCGTTCTATCGCTGAAGAACAGGCTTACTGAAGTTGGCGACAAGTATGTTGGTGTGCGCATTTTAGTCCTCCTAGAACAAAGGATTAACAATCTTGCACTTCTGTCCACAGCCCTCGCAAACAAACGTGTAGTCCGCGTCAGGCTCCGCTGATCGACCCTCGCCACATGATGGGCATTCCACTTCCATTACTGAGTCGAAACACAGTTCCTCCATTGATGAAAGAATCTTAGCCTTAACAACTTTCTTGTTCTTGTTGTCATCCTTAGGATCACGCTTCTTGAACTTGGTACCCATGCCCTCTACACCATGAATTTGATAGTGTAACTGGCACAAGTTAGCCCATGGCCCACGTGTAGTGGGAGCATCATACTCGGCATCCTTGCCACAGATATCACACTTCGGGAGTACGCTAACAGCTTTGGTCTTCATCATCACCCCTCCACAGCGTAAACGGTCTTCGTCTTGATCTTGATGGGTTTTGCTGAGTAGAAACTGTATCTACTCATGTCCCCGTTAACGGACTTCATCGCCTCTTCAAGTGATGGGAATACCTGACACCACTTCTCGCCTTTCCGTTCAACAACAATGTGACCGGTCTTACCTCCTTCAACATCTATCTTACGTACCTTCTTGGCGTAGTAGTACTTGTGCTTTAGTGCTATTAGGGTGCCAGTAAACTTAGGCCAACGCTCCTTGAACATGGGTAGTACAACCTCAACTGCTTCATTAATCGTGTAGCTCTCATTGCGTAATTTATCAATTTCCAACACAAGGAAAGCTGTCTGCTCTGAAGTGTAGAAGTGTTTATCCATCCCGCTTCCTCCTTATTATGTCCTCTATCACACCTTGGTACTCAGCCCAACGAAAGACTCTAGCCTGTTTGGTCATTACGTCTGTACAGTAATCTTTACGTACTGTCTTCGGCACCAGTTGCCGGCAGTTTGCAGGACGATCCTCTAACCGTAGCTCGCAGCCGGTATCAGTTAGGAACGTACACTCGCCTCCCCAAGCCGGATGTACTAATCTTCCCTCGGAACCCTTAATAGCAGGACGGATGAAGTACGTTTGGTCCACCGTACTCTCCAAGTCTAGCCTCCATCCAACTGGTATCGAGACTACCAGTATCGAAGCGCAGTACCTTCCCCTGCTTCTCGATAGCCAGCAGCTTCATCCTGACTTTTGTTGGCAAGTGAACAATTGTCATGCCGATTCTGAGAATTATGGACCCCGTGTAGTTATTGTGAAGCTTGATTGATGTATCCAGCCTCTTCACAGCATTGTGTATGTCCAGAATAATCTGTGAAGCTGCAAGATGTTTCTCCAAGTCGTAGCCTTCGATGTTCTCAACGACTGTTTCGATGCATCCATCATTGTCCTCTATTAACAGTTTCATCTCACTTCCTCCTAGCTAAAGGATCAAAGCTTGTGCTTCATTCATCCCGCACCCCCATCAAGATCAACACCATGCCTCCTTTTTATCTCCTCTTTCCGTTGACGATACCACTCGTCTATCTTGTCTTGCTCAGGGTCTGGTTCTTTTGCACGGCTCAAAGCTTGTGTTTCATCCATCCCGCACCCCTTATTTAACTCTACAATGATACGAGGCTCCCCACCAACTTGTATATGCATAACATAGACAACCTTAAGCCTTTTGCCTGATGCCGATGCAACGTAGTCACCCTTACGGGGTACAACAACAAAACTTGTTGGCCATTCCTCCCTGTGGTAATCGTCTAGATTAGTTGTACAGCGTCCCTTGATCATCACGCTTCCTCCAGTAGCTAGCCTCTTGCGGTATGCCGTCCTTTGTCAGTCCACGGTATCGGAATGTAACACGACTACCTCTTCGGAAATGTACAGCTTCAATCCAGTCAGGACATTCTGTTCCAGGGTTCTCTTCTGCCCACTCACAGGCGGGTGCTTCGTCTTCATTCATGTCTTGTAATCTTCGCTCAGCATCCGTAAACCCTGACAACTCTAACCGATTTCCGTCATCAAGCCTCAGTACCAGCGCACCCATCAGGCCAAGAAGCTTGCTACCTTTATCAGTCTTGCGACCAGTGATATACCCTATCACTGTTCCCTCTGCATCATCCCGAGGCTTAACCTTAACCATTGCATGTGTGCGACAGCACTCGTACAAGGCTGCTGGTGCCCGGACTATTAGACCCTCGCCTCCACGCTCGATGATGCGTTCCAAAGTACGATCCATTAAATCGATAGCTGCTTCTGTCTGCATAGGCAGTCTAACCTGTCCAACAGCCTGTGCAACCTCATTATCCTTTAGTTCTTTCATTATCCTCGACAACCGACTCTGGAATACTGTCGTAGGCTTAGGCACCCATGTAATATTAGTTGCGTGTAGATTGTACCACTGTATAGCCAAATCAGTGATACGCTTCTTGAAGTTCGGGTTATTGATATACCCCGGCTCAAGCACCGTGTCTATTGGTGCGGCATCGAAGACATGGTATTTAACATCAGTCCATCCCTGTCCCGGTACAAGATCCTTGACAATTGATATAAGATTCTGACGGTGGTCCGGTATATAGAGTTCACCATCCAACGGGATACATGGTAACTTATCAAGCCACCAGTCCGGTGCATGTATGACATTACCATACCGACTCCAGAGTCCTGTAGCGATTTGCGCGGTCTTGTAGCGTTCGTCCTTGAGTGTATTGGCCCAAGGCACCGAGGCTTTCTGTATCCCGGATGTTACACCACCATCCCAGAAGCAGCGGACACCGTCAAGCTTCTCGCTCATGAACCATCCACCAACGCCGTGCTTATCGACGCTGTAAGGATGTGCCAACTGTAGGAACTCACGCTTGGCCATACCCGAACTCCTCAAGTAGTGCTATCTCTTCAACGAACTTAATCATCTCTCGCTTCCACATTCCATCCCGGCGTCTTGCCCGGAAGGGTTGTCCGGTAGGCTTGCCGTTCGAGTTCATGCTGGACTTGGTCCAGACAAGATTACCTTTCCTCTTTAGGCCCCAAAGTACCTGAAGCTTTTCAAGTGTTTCCGGTGTTAGCTCTTCCAGCTTAATGTGCACAGCACATTGCCAGCTTCTGTAATGATTTAAATATCCGTTCCACACATCTACCGGCGAACGAAACCACATGCCTCTGGAACCAGTAAGCATAACGATTGGCTTGAACACGAACTTTGGCCAGTCGTACTCGGATATATAAACATTGGTCCTACTGTGCCCATAGGCATATAGAGACTGTATCCAGTCGATAGGATGCTTGGTGATGTAGCATAGCCGCACATCTGGTTGATCTGGTATCGGGATTATACCATGCTTTGAGTTCTTTCGAAGCTCAATATCAAAGTTCTCCCTGAGTAAATACTCAAGGAAGTTGGTGCCTGATCTTGGTAATCCACGCAGGTAAACTGTGTCGCTCATCTTACCAACATGCTCCCGACTAAGTTCACAAGAACATAGTCCATTAGAGACTTGAAAAAGTAGAACACGATAGCTGCCATAAGTAGCTTACCTATTGGCAGCCGTACTGTGTGTTCGTGTATGAAGTTTCGAATCATTTAGGCCCTCCCCTCACTCTCCTGACATCCAGAGACTTACGTCTTCACCATGTACCGAGTGCTCGAAATGTATCCGATGTGCACCACACTTGTTACAGGTTTCGATGTGCTGGCGCTCTGATCCACTTTCATCAATATCATAACCAGCGTCCTTTCGGATTGTCCGTTCTTCCTCAGGATGCAAACATGATACCTGTTCCCGCAGCTTTGCAATAGTTGCCAGCATCTTGGCTCTTTCATTCTTAAGTGCTTCTATTGCTACGTTGAATGTGTCCATCAGTCCCTCCCTGCAAGTACTCTTATGGCCTGATCGTTTATGTCTTCACGATTCTTTATTGCTTCTTGGATACCATCAATCCGGTACTGAACATTCTCAACACTGAATCCTGTAGCATCCATCCAAACCCTTGTAAGATTGCCTATCCCAATTTCCTGCACAATCCTCTTAAGAGCCATGTAGCACATGTAGTCAGTGGTATTCCGCTTATCAATTAGATCCTGGTATTTCTTGGCCTTCTCCGGGGACGCCAGTGCTGGAGCCAGCAGGGTCAGCTTCTTCTTTGCCATCATTCTACCTCCTTGAACACAACACCATTATCAAGGTGTAAGTCATCGCCTACCCATGTAGCTGTTACGTTGCCGTACTCTTTGATTATTGCATCAAAGAAGATTATATTACCTCCATGCTGAAGCTTCACACCTTTGGCCCGAAGCTTACCAGCTTCAGCATAAAGTATAGCACCCTCGGCATCACATACGCCGCTTTCCGCATAAAGCTTGTAGGCTTCGGCATCAAGCCTACCTCCAGCATGGAAATTGGCTTTTCCAAAACAATTGGCAGCCTCATCAACAAGCTTGTCTGCTTCAGCACAAAGCTTGCTACCTTCAGCCCAAAACTTGCATCTCTGTTTCCACGCTTCTTGACTGTTCATTCTTCCTCCAGCGGCTCGTCAACATCTTCTTGAGTGTAGCCTGTCAGTATCTCGGGCCGGTACTTGCTTAATTTATCCTTCCTACATGCCTTGCACACCTTGCACAGATAGATTCCCTGTGCATCGTACTCGGCCCAAGTGTCTACCTCTCCACTACCACACATGCATTTCATCTGGTAGTCTTCGTACCCGCAGTCTACACAACGATAGACAACAGCATCTTCCTCGTCTATCGTCTTATAGTTTCCACCACAAGCTGGACACTTCATTCTTCCGGCTCCGCGAAAATCGTTTCCTGACATTTGGGACACAGGCCCGTCTTGAGTTGCTCCCGCCACTCGGGAGATTTATCTGGCCACACCTTTTGAATCAGTTCACCCGCTTGCCAGCGAAAGTATTTAACCTTGTCTACATGCATTGTTTCACGTGCAGAACACATTGGGCAAATCTTTTGTATGTCCATCATGCTATCCTCACTTTCAGTTCCTCAGGAACGTATATGATGTACTTGGAACCGTACTCAACCCGAGGGTGCCCTTCAAACCGTGACCGACGGAATCTCTGCACAGTCACAGCCGTGTGTTCACCCTTGACCTCATCCCATCTGTCTTGACACATGCTATGTATTAGTGTGTGTATGTCCATCATGCTACCTTCCCTTCCGGCCAAACGTAACCGAGCCAAGCCTTCACACCCACAAAGTGCTGCTCATAGTATTTAAAATCTTTACGCAGCAAATTGCTTTGGTGTGACCGATGGAACTTTTTCCAACCTAACCAGTGTGGCATCTCTACAGGAGTTACCACAGGTAGCAATTTCATATTGTTATTGTAGCCTTTACCTATCCAAGTTAATATCACAATGTTATGGTACAACGCCAGAGCATTCTCATAGCCCCGCCACATGTTTACAGCGGGATGATTCTGCCACCCATAGGTGGGATTGCGCAGCGCGTGGTGTATCTGCATAGCTTCTACACGCTGCTTCCCGTGCCGCCGATAGTCTAGGACCATAGCGGAACGGTAGAAGGATGGGTATGCTAGGAACGTCTGCATCACAGCACAAGCCTCGGGATCTCAGTCTTGATTCTTTTATCATGGCCACAGCAGCCGCAATGACCTCCCCAACAACTGTCACACGCACAGGTGCGGCAATTTTCACAGATCAATTGTTCAGCAATAAGCTTAAGCTCTCCACAAACATTGCCATTTGAATCATGTATAACGTGTGAGCTTATTGTTCTATCCGCCAACTCCTTGAAGATGCGCCGCACTTCAGTTGACTGACTCGGGCGGAAGGCATCATTGCCCATGTTGATGGTTAGTTCGAGTCTCATGCCTGCTCCTTCTCGGTTATCTCAAGACCCTCGTATGTCTCACCGTTTGCCTTGGTCTTAGTAACCTGTCCGAACCTCAGGTGCTTGAAGTTCCTGTTCAACCAGTTGTTCAGCGCAGCATTGTTGCGGCAACGCTGACGGCACTGTTTGATTACTTTAACAAGCCACCACATCTGACGCACGCTGATGGTCTGACCGAACGCTTCTTCGAATTCTTTTGCCACTTCTTCGCCGTCGAATCTCATGCTATGTCCCTTTCAGCCAACAACTCTGCAAAATCATTTTGCAGACATTCGATTGAACTGTATCTACCCATTGTCCACCAGATTCTTGATCTGATCCAGCACAACAAAGAACAGTTCGCTGGTATTGAGGACGCCCTGCTCGTAGCCTCTTGCAGCAAGGCAGATCTGATGTGCCGCCTTGATTTTTGCATCCGAAACAGGTTTCGTCTCGTAGGCACCAGTCTCAGGATTGTTTTTTTTCATCAATAGGCTTCACCATTTGGCGACCATCCCAATCGGCACCATCCCACCAGTGCCTCCAATGGTACTCACATATAGGAATGTAGTTGATGGTCTTACCTTGGTCGGCTGACTGTGGTGCCATAACAACAGCCACAGTATCCCTACCTATGTCGGAACATGGTTGACACTTCTTCTCCTGTTCCACAGGCTCCCACTTATCACAACAGTGTGTACGAGCATTGTTGACTTCAAGATCCTTTTTTAGATCACAGAAACCGTGTACATTGTGTTGCTTGCAGTTCACACAAGTCTTCATCGTCTATCCTCCGGCCTCACGAACCTTTCTCTCAGCCTCTCGTAAATTTCTTCCTCCGTCTTACCTGCTATCCTTTCCTGCCCGTGCCACAGGCCATAACGATTAAGCTTCAGGCCCATCTGTGCAGCCGTCAGCCTCAGGCCTGAGTTATATCCACCGGAGCCTGTCGCATACAGCCACATAGCGCCCTCGTACTCGGGCAAACATATGTGTACCTCCAACTGTACGCCTTCAAATAAGATTGTTTTGCGCGCATGGTCCCACGGGGCACCGTAGTCTTTCTGTATTGCGATGTTCAACATCATACGGTTCTTTTTATCCGCTGTGATCACGAGATCGATATCTCCGGCATCTTCTTTCTTGCGCCGGATAGATCCACATAACATATGCCGCATAACCAAGTGGTTATACGGGCTTAGAAATTCTTGAACAATTTGATGGGCTTCTTCTTCCATTACTCTGCGCCCACCTAACAGTTTACCGCCCATGCTGCCTCCTTTCTCTTATCATCTTGTCCTTGATCTTAAGAAGCGTTTTCTCTATCCACGTTTTGCTTTTCCCTGTGTGCTCGCTTATCTCTACGAGCGTATGCCCCTCTGAGCGGAGGTCTAACACGATCCTTTCGAAGTTTGTTAGCTTCTCGTAGAACTCGTTGATGAAGTCTCGATCTCCAGGATCAGGTGCCGCTATCTCAAAGGTCAGTTCAACGTCTTCGTCGTCGTTACTATCCCTCCGGTCTATCGTGAACGCCATTGGTATCCTGAAGTTTCTATCTTTTAATCTTTCAGCCAAGTACCAGTTTGGCAAGTGGACAAGATGATCCTGCTGTAGAAAGTGTTTGATGTGCCCGCGTATCGTATTGTTGATATACGCTTTAAAGTTATCCGTTGTCATCCTGCCATTTTTGATATTGTTAATCGCTTTGCATAAGCCTAACAGCGCCACGCTATGTATATCATCCGCCTTAGTCGGGTAGCCGTGCCCGTAGTATCTAGCGATTTTTTCGGCCAAAGTGAGATAGGCTTCGATCACCGTATCGATCACGGAATCATCGCCCTCTTTCAGTTTCCGCAGAGTTGATTCATTAATCATTTTCGCCAAGTCTCCAGAATCAAATCGAACACTTCGGGCCTGCTGTGCAGCCCTCTACAATAATGGGATATGGCACCTATTTTTGACGCAAACCCTTGTGGCTCAGGGACTTACAAAAACCTACAAAAATAAGCCACCTAATTAGGTGGCTTACGTTTGCAGAATCAAATCATTTTAACTTTTACCCATGCCTCATTGATTATATAATCGTCTAGCTTAGTTAGGTATCCATTGGGGTCATAGCATGTTTCAGTTAATCCATCCCATGCCCACGCGTGCCCGATACTGTGCTTACGGTGCGCACCTATGAGTATCGCTTCCTTCTCTTCGATGTGATGGTAAAATCGATCGCTGTAGTTCTCATACGCACCGCACGGACGGACGGTATCCGTGGGTGCGCTATGAGGATTGTATTCTATTGGCATAAGGCCAAAGCTTCTAGCCACAAAGCAATCTATAATTTCTTGGATGTGAAAACTTCTATAACAAAGCGGTGGGGGACACTCAGGCCAAGTCTTCTCCATACCATCATGCCCAACCTCCTGTATGATTGTATGTGGAGAAACATCCAAGACCATTGCCGCCGCATATAGTAAGCAATGCGGCCCGTCCATTCTAAGTAACTTCATATCTTTTTCATCTCCAGATAAACAGGCCCGAACTCGTCCAGTTTGTGCTCAACTCTTTCTTCCTCAGTAATCTCCAGCTTCCCCATAATTATGCCAAGGTGATAACGTGGTGCTACGGTGTTGTCCGCCTTGGGCGGGAAGCTTTCATGTATGGCAACGTACTCCATACCTTGTGCATCAAAACGCCTCTCTGCCCTTAGTACCAGCATGTCCGAGAGTAGTGTGTTAATGAACCCCGGAAACATTTTAATGATGTTGTCCGGTACGATAAAGACTCCTATCCTACCCTCAGTCAGCCATGTCTTCCAGTTCTTGTGCTTCTCCAGATCCAGTTCTAGCTTCTTTTCCATTAAAGTCACTGGCGTCTGGCTGTCCTTCGACGACTGGTTGTCTGTCATCCTTAATTTCCTCCAACATAGATTCGGGAATCTCGATGTACCTAGTTGCCATGTCCTTTAGTTCGCGAGAAATCCCGCAAGCAAGGATAATAACATCTACACCTTGCTCTTTCGCCCACTCGACTACAGGAGTCAAGTCTCCGTCTGCTGTACCAAGAATGATCATATCAAGACGCTCGATCATTCTTACAATGTCAACTGCAATGCCTACATCCCAATCCGCTTTACGCTTGAAGTTATCTTTGTTATGGTAATCTTTAGGAGACTTGTATTTAGGATCGAAACCCATCTGCCTTAAACAATGTATGAATGCCGAAGCTTCATTATTGAGCTGTGCTCCATAGGCAATAGCCTGTTGAACATCGCCTAAATCTTTACAATACGTCAAGTATGCTCGATAGTCTAACTTACGTTTGTTAAACTTTTTACCGATGCAGTAATACAGATTACTGACATCACAAAAGACACCAATACGTTTTGCCACTTCACTTCCCCCTAACTTCGTGAGTTCTTCCACAAATTCAAATACTGGTACCAGTTGGGTGGCTTGAAGAGTTTCTCATACTCTTCTTCAGTGTCGCCGGTTAACACCCACACACCTGATCCATTTGCACAAAACTTTGGAAAGTCCTCCATTTGTGCATTAGTGAATTTAGATCCTTTCCCACCCGGCAGTTTGACCTCAACCCATCTTTGTCCATAACGTGAATGGCAAGCAAATAAATCTGGATAGCCACTTTGGTACATGTTGCCGTGCGTCTCTTTAACAAACCAACCCTTCATCCTAAGCATACTAATAATCTTAACTTGTATCTTGGCCTCGGGCCTCGATTTGCTGACACGCCTTGCATGGAACGGTTTCATTTACAAATTACCGCAAGTGTTAAAAGTTGCATGGCTTGGATTAGTTTATCATCATAGTTGCAATCCGTCAAAGGCAAGCCGCTTAAACGAATGGCCCTAGCCTCTTCGATCAATACTTGGGCCTGTCGCTCATAGTAACTACTGTCCTCCATATCCGCAATTACTTTAAGTTTTCCAAACTTCCTAGGATTGAATGAGGCCCTCTTGAGAATTTTCCTCACTTGAGTCAAGGAGGGTTTGAGCGATTTCGGCATCTGTCACCACACCTTTCTTCTTTAATAGCATCAGAGTAGCTATCAGTTCCCGTGTAACCTTGTTTGACGCTTGTGTAATCCCCGTTAATTTATCAACATATTTAATCAGTTTTTGCATGTCCGCGTGAAGTTTTCTTACTGCTCTTTCCAGCTCTTTTCTTGTGTAACCTTTTGATTGCGGCATTGATCTTTCCTCTCTTGAAGAAGTCAGGTCGAGCTTTCGCTCTTACTATCTTCCTCATACGCAGGAGTCTTTCAGCCAGCATACGGGACTCCCGATGCTCGCTAAATTCACCCCATTGCTTGTACCTTACCCACTGTTCCTTTGGCTGTAGCTTCCAAATTTCCAATGCAAACTTGAAGGAGGGTACTACATTCTCATACAGCCATTTATATCCTTTGCGAATAAAATCAATCTTAAGCTCTTCGCAATCCACAGGGCAAGACAATGCACCCTCAATATCTGCCCACTCAAAAAGTTCTGACATTTCAGTGATAGTGATCCGCATATCCTCAACGAGTTCTTTCTTTGACTTGCTCATACTTCCTCCTTTTTAATTATGGCAGCCACTAGCTCGGAGTGGCTTAATTGTGCATAGTACTTTACGCCAAGTTGTTTACCTATTCTTCTTAACTGTACAATTGGTTTCTCTCCAAGGTCTAATGATTTATGATTAGTCATCCATTTTCTTAACCCCTTTCTATCGCCGTTCTCTACAATATCTATAACGGCTTGTTTCTCTTCCTCGTCAGAGTCATCCCACAACCGAGTAAATTTGGGGTGAAGTATAATATTTTCTATTGTCCTATAATTTAGTACCCGATTGTGTGCCTCCTCCTGTAGTCTCACTAGACCCTTCATTCCCACCCTTCTCCAAATTCTTATGCAGAAGCTTTACGTATGCTGTATTGAACTGACAGAGTTGTTCGTACATAAGTACCTCGAAACCGTGTAACACCTTATGAGTTGATTTAATACACAAGGCTTGCATCAACTGTATTTCTATAGCAATTATGTCGAACTTAACATCGTTCATTACTATTTCCCTGCCCAAGAGTCTAGCTTATCGCTCCAGTCAATAGCTAACAAGGGTACATCTTTACGATACTCTTCAATGAAAGCTTCTACAGTTTCTCTGATTTCCGGAATCACTAGACTGACAGCAGGACACATGATCTCGTCATGGACATTTAAAGGCTGTACTCTCCATCTGTTAATGCCTTGTGGTTGCAAGTCCCACAGTCTGCGCTGTAACATTTTACAAAGTTGCGCACCGCTTGACTGTATAACGTGATTACCAGCCGCTCGCATGTTGGCAGCTTGCACGGCAAACGCCGCTGCGAATAAGGCCGACCGTAAAGCTCCGCACGCAGATTGTTCCCGATCTCTTCGAGTAACTTTAATATGTAGGCTTTGCCAGCGTTTGGGTGGGTCCTCTGCGAGAGTAAACAATGCCTTACAAATCTTATTTTCGAGAGAGAAGTAACGACGGAATCCGAATAGGCTTTCAATATAGTCTGCCGGTTCATGCCACTCCACCTTAGTTCCGATTCCTCCGGGCTGGCGCATACTGCAAAACATATCGAAGATTTTCTGTCGCTCTTCACCCCAAACTTTATAGGTTGAAACCCACCGCTGGTAAGCCTCTTCCGCCGCTTCTGCCGTAATGCCGACACGATTAACGAGGGTATATGCCATGCCTCCATACAACAATGCGAAAACACCGTTCTTACTTCTTGTGTAAATATCCTTCTCAGCTTCGAGTCCTTTTGTTGCAAGGATTTCTTCATAGCTTTTCCCCGGAAACAGATATGTTCCGAATAGCCCGTGAATCTTTTTACCTGTCTCTAGCTCATTTCTTAGCTTGGGGTCTTTGTAAACAGCATCAGCCAGATTAACCTCAAATCCAGCAAAATCGCCCCCGCACAGAATAAGGCCGCCGTCAGCAAGTAGAAAGCACTCGCGCGTCTCGTTCGCTCGCCGTATGCCCTGGGCGTTGACACCACCAGTTCCCGACATGCGAGAAGAACGAGTACCAATGACATTGAGGTCAGCATGAAAGCGGCCAGCCAATAGTAATTTATCATATAGTTCTACCTCTTTCTGAGCATGTCTTGCATCAAGAATTTCCTGAGCGCGTATTGCGGCCGGATGCTTTGCATCAGATTTAACTAATCCGTCTTCACACTTCTTGCATCCTTGTCCTTGACAGTCAAGACAAACAGTTTCTTCTTTCCATCTGGCAATCTGTTCAAGGACAGGTCCCTTAGTCGTGATCTTATTATCAACTCGCAGCACGAGTTGTTCTGTTTCTGATAGGACCTGTTCCATGTAGGTACGGCAGACTGCATGTGAGTTGAAGTTATATCGGCTTTTAACATTTTCAACGAATCCTATTGCTCGCTTCTTGAGTTCTCTTATTTTCTCTAAATCAAGTTTGAAGCCTCTCCATCTAACGGCACCGACCATACAGGCCAGTTCGGAATCGTCGTCGCCCGGTTGCGGTGAGCCAAAATGTGTGTAGAGTTCTCTGGTGTACTTGACATCATCACTCGCATATTCTCTGGCCAGTCTGTTGTACGCCCAATGAGTAACATGGACTTTAATTTTCCCGTAGTCAGGCCAAGCTCCGTTCCATCTACCGGGAACTCCAATAGCTTTAGCGAACGGAGCATATCCAAACTCCTTCGGGAATGATTCCTTTGGCGGTTCAACATCTGCGAACATCTTAATTGATTCTGTTTTATAGCCTAAGGCATCTTGAGCCAATGCTTTAAGCGCACTGGAAGGTGCAAACTTGAGTACTACATCCTTGAAGTCTACTTCAATATTCCCCATCTCATCTCTAACATCATAGACATCCCACCGCCTACTTGGGTCTGCTTTTCTAGCAAAGTAAACATCATTAAGCGGGATACGTCTATCTAGTTCAGCGCACAGTTCCCAAGCTAAAGCTGTTGGTACTCGTTTGATTCTTATATCATCACGGTTCATTGTCGATTGGTATGGCCCTTTACGTGCATGTAACATAATGTCACAAGCCGCAACAGGCTTGATGCAGTTACCGAATCTACCTTTCTCTTCATATTCGGCATACTCATCAATATAGTCTATTGGGTCAACACTACAGTCTGGAAACTGTATTAATGTTGTATACGTCTGACAAATGTGGAACCAGTCAAAAGAAAGATTGAAACCACATACTTCACTATCAACGATTTTCTCGATCAATTCTAATGTTTCTTCAACTGGACTGGTAAAGACTGAGTGCAGTTCAATAGGCCCATCGTCCTCCGCCCATTGGAGGAGTACTATCGGACCAGTCAATCCGCAAGTCTCAGTGTCTATATACACAATCGACATTAATATTCTCCGTGGATTACCCTGAAAATAACATTTTGGCTAACTCCAAAATTTGTTGCTAATTCTCGTTGGGTAATACCAAAATATCTTTGTCTTTTGATTTCTTCTTGTTGTTCTACACTAAGAATCTTTTTCATTTGTTGCCCACTTTGATATGGTAATCTTCCTCTACCTTTATTGTCTCTGTCTTCACTATTATCTTTATGTGTACCTAGGAATAAGTGCATAGGATTAACACAATTTGGAGTATCGCAGGTATGGCACACTAGCATACCATCAGGTATCTTACTTTTATATTGTTTATAAGATACCCTATGTGCTTTTTCTAATTTACCATTTAATCTGAATAATCCATATCCAGAAGTATCACATGATCCACTCCACAACCAACACCCTGTTGGGTTATAGAATGTAAGATTTAGAAATCTTTCTAAATCTTTAGCTTCCATCACTCCTTAACCTCCGGCTTCAGATATTCTAATCCATTCTTCTTTGCGAATGTATCAAGGCTACTGTAAAGATCTAACGCACTAATTTCGCCAGCAGCCCATGCCAGACAACGAGTCCAGATACCATTGCCAATACCTGAAGTCTGGATATGTTCCATCATCTCAAAAATCTCAGCACGGGTGTGGTGTATCTTGGCTGTCTTCTTTTTCCTATGAGGATTAACACTAATAGTTCCGCGGCCTTTGGCCCTAGCCTCTTTGATTTCGCGAGCAGCAGCAAAAGCTGCTTCTTCTCCGCCTCGCCTAAAGTGGCTATATACCTCACGAACCTGTGTCTGTGTAATGTTCTTAAGTGCTACCTGATGCTGGATTTCTATAGGCAGCTCAAGAAGCATATAACGAATCTGTACCCACCCACGTGACACACCAAGCTTTCTGGCACAAGAATCCTCGCCAATGCCAAGGTTTTTAAGATTCTGTAATGCCTTAGCTTCCTGTAGTACATTAAGATCTTGACGCTGAAGATTCTCAGCCAGATTAAAGAATCGTGCATCAATATCATTAACCATATCCGCACGAATGATTGCCGAAATCGTGGGACGCTCAAGAACCTTATGGGCCATACGCCTTCTGTAACCGGCGATAAGCCTATACTTGAAGCCTGTTTCCTTTTGTTTCTCTTCCTCGTAAAGTGTTACTACAACCGGCTGGATAAGCCCACGACTCTCGATATCCTTAGCTAAGGATACAACATCAATCGGGGTTATCTTGCCTCGACAATTGAACGAATCATCAGCATGGATCTCACTAAGTGGAATATCAACTACAGTCATTTCGCCTGACATACTACTCTCCTTCAAAAGCTTGTTTAAGTTCACCCATCGAGATACTCTGCAACTTCCTCTTCTTATTAAGATTGTCCAATACAATCTTATCAGTTGGTAATACAATCAAGTCCTTAATTACCAAGCCTCGATTATCATCCATGCCCATACGATGAGCACGATCTTCAGCTTGCATTCTTGCTTCACCCTTGAAGCTATTACTGTAGAACAATGCAGTCGGGGACGCATGAAGTGTTAGCGCCATGCCACCAGCCTCAGGATGCCCAACGAAACATACCCGAGGATACTTATCTAACATTTCCTGTCGCTTCGGGTGTGTTCTATCCATACTGATAAGAAGATCATTAGGATTAACGGGATCATCAGAGTTGGGATGATAACCATGATATCCCCTACCGTCCACTCTGAGGACATACCACCCACAAGATTTAGCCATATTAGTAAGTCTGTCAATAGTACCGGTAAAACCACCCCACACGATATAACGACCAATGTCTTCATGATTAGACAAGTCATTCTTGAAGTATTCATCTTTGGGACTCCCTACTTCAACAACATTACGTTTGTACTTAGGCGTTTGACCTGCGCCTCCGCATAGATCACATGTAACTTCTTTGTCCTCAAAATTCTGTGCTTGAATGTCCAAAGGGGCCATATAATCGACAGCCGTTGTTGGAACCTTAATAACTCTTGTTCCACTTCCGTTACAGTTCGGACAAGTGATATCATCTGATTTGATATCTTTATACTGGAACCCATCAGCTAGCTCCCTACACAGAGTGATTGCCGTAATCGCTCTTGATGCATTTGCTGTAATTAGCTTAGCCGCTCGGAGCATATCAACTGTTGGCGTAAGCTGTATGAGTTCGTATTGTTTCTCAGGGAGATCAAGACAGTCCTTTTTGAACTTAACGAGAACTAATCCTTTCATTCTCCTATAAAGATACTTAACCTCATTTTTTGATTTTACCCAATCATGGCCCTCGCCACAGGCCACAGCAAAAGTTTTATGTACATCATCATCCTTGAGCTTACCGCATAACTTGCATTTATTCTCATCATCTAGCCATGACACTACATGAGGATACACGCCGCCAGTTATATTATTCTCACGCTTCTCAATAATACACAAGCGAGCTTTAAACTTATGTATATTACCCTCACGTATGAAACCCGGACAAGCAACCTCTGCTTGGTGCCACCAGTCAACAGGACTCTTAGGTGCTGGCGTACCTGACATTTCTAGGATATAAGAATCATCTCCGTACTCTTCTCGCATTGCTTCGGCTAGATGATATGCTGCTTGTGATCGTTGAGATGTTGGAGTCTTGATCTTAGAACTTTCATCAAAGACTACCATCTTTGGTAGTACCTCGGCACCACTCCAATTTTTCATGTAGCTCGTCATACGCTCATATGTAAACATACGAGGTCTGACTTTAGAATCCCATTTGTCCAGCTCTAAACTGACAGCCTTGATACCTGACTTTGGGCCAACATACCATGCTTCATAGTCTTCGAGGCCCAAGGCTTCCATAACCTCGATAGCTACGAGCGTTTTACCTGTTCCCATTTCTCCAGCAATGATACACCGCTTATAAGTTAATACGTGCCTAGCCATTTCTAGCTGGTGCTCACGCAATGGCCTTAGAGAATTATACTCTACTAAGGGCTTATCATATGCTGTATATGGGTTACGATTAAGAAGATGGTCTAGAGCAAACTTGTTCCTGCTTGTATTGGCTATGCTCCACATTTTGCTAGGAGGATCATCGTAGCCGTGATAATTGGCTCCTTCCATCGCCTTGATTTCGGCAATCAACTTCTTGTTATAACCGAACTTAACATATATGCGCTTGCCTTTGTATATGAGCTTACCTGGCTTAAGATATCTACCTACTCGAAATTTAACTTCCTCGGTGCGGGCGTCTGACATGTGTTAGTCCTTCCACCAGTCGTAGCAGTCGTCTTCGGCATAAGGATCAAAAACATCTGGACCTTCTGTAGCTAATAAGAAATCCTCCGTGCCCCACTTGTGTTTAATGGTTAGGCCGCAGGGACTCGAACCCCGATTGACGGACCCAAAATCCGTAGTCCTGCCATTGGACGACAGCCTATTATTGATCTCCTTGATCAATTCTTCTTCTCTTATATACCCATTACAGGATACCTTCTTGATTACTAAGATCAACTCTTTAACTGATATCGTATCCATAATATTCTCCTATGTTGGAGGACAGGCTTGATTGAGCTATCCGATTACAAAGCGTCTTATCTTCCCGCTAGCTGCTCTTTACCGGCTCCACAGGATCTCTACTTTGTAACCACACTCTATGAGTGCTGCCTGTCCTCCTAGGTTAGGAGAGGAACGTGCGCCGTGCCACGCACCTAGTATGCGCACTTCGTATGGTACTCGCTTGCGCTAGTTGGCTCACTACGCCTCTCCACTCCCAAACTTGGTAGCCCCAACGGGATTCGAACCCGTACTCTCGGACTGAAAATCCGGCGTCCTGCCTGGTTAGACCATGGGGCCAATGGCAGGGGTGCTGGCTAGGCAGTTACCCTGAGTATGATAAAAGAAAGGCAGAAAAACCATACTCAGCCCCTACCGTATCTTGACAACGAATGTCCCGTCTTCTAATCCGATCTTCTCACAGTCATGCCACACTTCTCGGAAGCCACCCTCTTGGAAGTGTACCAAGCAATAGTTCATCATTTGCCGTAATGACTTAAATGATCTGTGATCAGACTGACAGCCTTTGATTATTGCATCTCTCCACTCTTGCATATCACCAGTGACAATGATTAAGTAATCGTCGTCAACTCGCTTAAAAGTGATTCGCAAGTCAGTATAATTTGAGAGGTATGCAACTTCCTTGAGTTTTGCTACAGCAATGAAGCTGGCACTGACATGTCTCCATGCCGTGCCAATGTGATGCCCAAATCGTAATTGCTGGAGTGGTTTGTTGTCCATACCAATCGCGGCCAAAAATGCACATGGTGCATCCGGCTTCATGCCTATTTCATCTAGGCCGCGAGTTGGGCTATAACCTAGTTCATCCTGACACATTTTAATAAATGTAGGCCAGTGAACATTGGTCATTGCCAAAGGGTAAATCTTCACAACATATCTCCAGCGATAAAAATTAATAGGTGGGACCGCGCTTGGCTCACGACCCCACCGACTGCAAGAGCGATTACCTCGCCCTTTCTCCCTCCCCCTCTCCTTCTTCAACAACCTCGACGGTATTCGCCGGAGGATTGTTGAATTTTTCAACGGCCTTCTTGAGATCCTCAATGTCTGGAGTCTCAAAAGGTGTCGAGCACGCAGTACAACTCGGAGCATACCAAGTGTATTTCTTGGTCTCGATCTTCTTAGCCTTCAAGGTTGCCGGCTTACCAAGCTTGTTCTGGATGGTAGGAGCCTCGCGCCTTGCAGACTTGGAACCACAGAAGAACGTAGCAAAAACCTTAGCACTCGGGAGATAGACAAGGTACTCTGGCCCATACATGCAACCGGAATCCTTCTCTCCAGACTTTTCCTGAATGCGCTTGAACTCAGGACTCTCGGGATCGAAGACACTAATAACTTCGTCGCCGATTTCCAGAGCCTTGGGCCGCCACGTTACGACAAGAAGATCAACAGCTTCACCAACATCGTCGTAGTTCTGATCACGAATCAATGCATAGTGATTAATCGGGAACTCGCCAGACTTACACTTATCAGACGCGGAAGTCATAAGCTGGAGTCGAGGCAAATAATCACCAGACTTCGTGGTTTCCTTGAACACAGAATCATCGTACTTTGCAAGTCCACCAGCAACTTCAGCCGGGATCATAGCGTTTTCTTCGGGCATTATCCTCTCCTATGCTTTTTCAAAAAGTAGTTGTACGGGAAGCCCCACCCATCGCACCCGAACAGAGGCGGCAGTTATACCGCTTCTTACCATGCTGGAGATTCTTACTCGGACGCTTCCTCGCCAGCAGCAGCCAACTTCTTCGCCTCATCCGCCGCCTCTTGCGCCTTCTTGGCAGCGTTCTCGGCCTTCTTCTTGGCTCTCTCAGCCTTGCGCTTCTTCGCAGCTTCCGCACGCTCGGCCTTGCGAGCTTCGTCCTTCGCCTTCTGATCCTCGATCGATTTGGGATCAAGATGAAGAACCCACTTGATACCAAGCTGGAAACCTTCGACTGGAGTATTTACGCCAGTGGCCGCCACAAGCTCGACAGCCGCATCACCCGACTCCAGTTGAGTCTTGATGTCCTTCAGCTTCTGCATGAAGGCGACAGGCACAAACTCCTGAGGCGCAGCGTCTTCGCCCTTACGCTTCGCTTCCTTGATTTCCTTGACACGGCTCTGCACAGCAGGGACGAACTCATCGGGAGCCATAGTCATGGCACGATCCACGAAATCGGACATTTCTTCCGTGGGCAGTTTCGCCAGAGCGTAAGCATTCGCCAGACCAATCTTGCCTTCGTCGATAAGATTAACAATCGTCTCATTGGTAATCTTGGTCAGGTCCAGACGCGCCTTGATCCACTGTGAGGACTTACCGATCTTGCTGGCAAGCTCCGCTTCAGTCATCAGCGGGTTACGGCTCAGGATACGCTTGAGCTGCTGCGTATACTGCATAGGCTTCGTTTCGATCTTGTGAATATTCGCCATGATCTGAGCTTCGAGAACCTTGTCATCGTCAAGATTCACAACATCAACATTGATCTCGCTCAGACCGGCATCCTTGGCAGCAGAGAAGCGGTGCAGACCATCAATAAGTTCAAAGAACTCATCACCCGATTCTTCATCAGTCTTTGCACGGACAGTGATAGCGCCAAGGAAACCCTTTTCCTTAATCGAGGCCACCAGCCCCAAATAATCCTCCGACTTCCTATCGACAGTACGGAGTGCAACAGGATTCTCTCGAATAGTATCAAGAGAAATAACTTTAAGTGCCATTCTGATTTTCTCCTCACGTGATTAGTAATCATTGTTCTAGACAATACAAAAGAATCAAATCGATTTGATTACTGCATGAATTGCCCTCCCTTCAATAGATAGTGTTCCGCAACTACCATAGTCCCGAATGGACGAAAATTTCCACCAAATTCCGTAAGTCACCTAATTAGGTGACTTACGACGGGGCTGAATGAATTGACTTCGCCCTTATATTATATATTGAATTCAACTATAATATATTTTCATACCCAAAAAATAAACAAACAGAGGAAGGAAACGTAAGCAACCTAATTAGGTGACTTACATTTTTAGGTGGAAATTTCTGTCCATTCGGGACTAGATATAGGGGATAGTGCAAATAGATTTGATTCTCATGGAACAATCAAATCGTATTGCTGGAGAGGATTAAGAAATCGTGCCAACTCGTACTGAAGCAATTAAGCGTTTCCTATCTGCGAAGACACATGCCGATTTAGCCAATCTATATAACTATGGCATGGAGTGCCAAGTCAATGTAGCTCAAGACGGTGGCGAGCGTGTTGATTCTGAGTTTGAAGGAAGACGGTGGCATGGCTGGACAGATGGGCTAACTACATGGAAAAGTTTTAGAGTACCTTGGAACGCTTCAACTGTTCCTGAGTATGACGACAAGGAGATGAGCTTCGACCTTGTTGCGCACGCGGAAGCAATAGGTATGACAGGGTGGGACTGGCAGAGTAAAGTATCAAGGTGGGTAGCTTATGACTTTGATGCTATAATCGGCCACTCGGACAAACACGCTAACAAACTTACAAACGAAGAACTTGAAGAAGTTAAGAAAGCTGCATATGGTATCGAGTGGATAACGATTCGTAAATCTACCTCAGGAACCGGGATACATTTATATGTTTACCTTCCTAGCCACATTAAAACTAATAATCACCATGAACATGCCGCACTTGCCAGAGCTATACTTGGCAAGATGTCAGCATTGACAGGGTTCGATTTCCATAGCAAAATAGACGCTTGCGGCGGGAACATGTGGGTATGGCACCGCAAGATGGGAGGAACAGATGGGCTTACACTTATCAAGGAAGGTAAAGTACTTGATGAAGTGCCTCCGAATTGGAAGGATCATATTAAAGTTGTTTCTGGTAAGCGTCGTAAGAACTTACCTCAGAATATTGAAGCAAGTGGACGAGGGGATCTCTTTGAGGAACTCGCTGGTCAACGCCCGAAAACTCCGCTTGAAGAAGACCACAAGACTCTAATAACTTATCTCCAGGAGAATAATGCTTTATGGTGGTGGGACCAAGATCACCATATGCTAGTAACACATTCCTACTGGTTACAGAAGGCACATGAAGATTTACAACTTAAGGGTGTCTTCAAAACGAACAGCAAAGGCAGTAACCTTAATGAGCAAAATTGTTTTTGCTATCCTCTTAGGCGGGGTGCCTGGGTTATTCGACGGTTTACACCGGGAGTCCAAGAGGATGATTCATGGGATCAAGATGGTGCAGGTTGGACACGTTGCTACTTAAATAAGGAGCCGAATCTTGCTACGGCTGCGCGTACTTTTGGCGGTCTTGAAGATCCTTCTGGTGGTTTCATCTTTCGTGAAGCTGAGGTGGCTGAGAAGGCATCTGCACTCTTGGGCGTTCATCTTAAGGTTGGAAATTCATTACGTTCTAGAGAAACTAAACTCAAACAACATAAAGACGGTAGACTAGTTGTTACCGTCGAACGCAAAGAGATGGACCGTGCCGACGACATGCAAGGGTGGTTGGCAAAGAAGAAAGACTGGATTAAGATATTCAATACGCAGCTAGGCACACCAGAGGAACCAGAGTCAGGCAATTATGATGATCTTGTAAGGCACCTTGTAACGGAGACAAATGAAGATTACGGTTGGATGATTAAATCCGACACTGACTGGCGCTCAGAACCTTTGTCACACGTGCGTGTTGCGCTAGGCTCCTTGGGCCTTAAACATACTGAGATTACTACAATCCTTGGGTCGTCAGTATTTAAATGCTGGAGAGTAGTTAATAAGCCTTTCCAGCCTGAGTACCCCGGCGACCGGGAATGGAACCGTAACGCTGCGCAGTTGAGATTCTTACCATCTGAAAACAAGGAGAAACTCAACTACCCAACTTGGATGAAGATACTAGATCACTGTGGTCAGGGTCTTAATGAAGCAATAAGGAACAGTGCATGGTGCCAAGCTAATGGTATCCTAACAGGTGGGGATTACCTCAAGTGTTGGGTGGCTAGTCTGTTTCAAGAGCCTGAGGAACCACTACCATATCTCTTCATGTATGGACCACAGAACAGCGGCAAATCGATCTTCCATGAGTCTCTTAACTTACTATTTACTAAGGGATACAAGAGGGCCGATGCAGCACTGATTAATGCATCTGGGTTCAATGGAGAGCTTGAAGGTGCTATTACCTGTGTCGTTGAGGAAACAGATCTTAGAAGAGATAGACAGGCGTATAACCGTATTAAAGATTGGGTCACAAGTCGTGAGTTACTTATCCACTGTAAAGGTAAAACTCCATATCACATCCCTAACACGACCCATTGGATTCACTGCTTACCAAAAAATGCGTGGATTTTAACTTCTGAAGGTCCAAGGCAGTTAGCTGATTTAATTAATAAGCCAGTTACAGTTATTGTAAACGGGCAAAAATATAATACAAAAGGATTCTTTAAAACAGGCGTAAGAGATATATATACTGTAACTACTTCAAGTGGTCGGATTCTTGAAGCTACCGCTGACCATCTTGTGAAATGCAGTTTTGATGGATTAAAATATTGGAAAGAAGTAGGTAAGTTATCTGATAATGATAGGTTATGTTTAAATAATCATGTTAACGCCTCTTGGCATTGTGATGATAGCACATTTGAAGATGGGTATTTATTAGGCTGGCTACTCGGCGATGGCACTATTTTTAAAAGACAACATAAGAAGGAGCAAGTAGTCAAGATATATATCTACCCGGATGATCATAGCCAGCTACAATTACTTGAAGAGTGTTTTGGTAATAATGATTTCAGTATAACTTTACGTAAAGATGGTGCATATTGTCTAACTAGCAAATATCTATACTCATTAGTTAGAAACTATAATATAGAAAAAAGAAAAATAACTAAAAATATTCAAGAAGCATCTGTAGAATTTCAAAGTGGCCTCATTAGCGGGCTATTCGATACTGACGGTACAGCTACTTTAGAAAGACACACAATCGCTCTTTACCAATCTGATTTAGGGATATTACGATCAATACAACAAATACTTCTTAATATAGGAATCAATAGTCATATATACTTAGCCAGACCAAGTAGGACTTTAAGGGTACACAAGAATAAAAAAGATACCGTAAGCAAGCCCTCATATCAACTGGTAATACGTAAAAGAAGTAATTTAAAACTCTTTTACGAACGTATAGGATTCAGTAATCCTAGAAAACAAAAACTCTTAAAACAGATTCTTAATTCATGGACACGTAAAGCTATTGAAGAAGACTACACGGACAAGGTATCAACAGTAGTATACAGTCGTACAGAAGATGTTTATGATATAACTGTACCTAGTGTCCATTGCTTCGATGCTAATGGTTTTATTGTGCATAACTGTAGTAATGACCATCAAGCTTGCCCCGTATTCTCAGGGGATACACGGATTACAATGTGCTATGTGGATATGCTGGAACCGATGGAGCTTATCCCCAAGAAACAAATCATCCCGATGCTGGAAAAAGAGGCACCGGATTTCTTGGCAGCAGTCTTACAACTTGAGATACCGCCTTCAAATGATAGACTTAACGTACCGGTCATTGCGACCGAAGACAAGCACCTAGCACAAGAACTGAATCAGACAGACCTTGAAAGATTCCTGTCTGAGAAATGTATGTTTGCCACAGGCCACCAGATTCTATTTGCAGAACTCTATGATAAGTTCTTAGAGTGGCTTGATCCAAATGAGATACATAAGTGGAGCAAGATACGTGTAGGCAGGAGTTTCCCGCCACAGTATCCTAAAGGTAAAGCTCGAAAGGATGGACAAATCTACGTTGGAAACATCACATGGTCAGGTGTTGAAGTAAGCAGGGAACCTAGACCAAAGCTAACGATTAAAGACGGTTACTTAGTTCCGGTAGAATAATGGCTATCAAAGACGTTCTAGACAGCTTGAATGATGAGCAGCGACGGCTGCTGATGTATGCTTTTGAGCATGGCATCGCGCAGCATGTTGTGCTACCAGACAAGAAATTCATTGGAGTAAATGTGAACCATATCAAACATTTACGTATTGGTGAGGAGGCTGGAGTATGGGCTACTGGGGAGGTGCTAGGTGAAAACAACGGATAAAGATTTTGCAAAGTTCAAAGCTTCATTTATGCATTGGGTGAATAAATTAGGACTACAAGGTTGGCAACTATTCTTTAGGCATAAAGAGCTTAAAAGATCATACGCAAGTATTACTTCAGACATAGGTAGTAGAGCAGCCACAGTAACTCTGACTAGTGAAATAGAGGATGAGGATGTACCTGAGTTCGATCCTATTAGAAGCGGGAAGCATGAAGCTTTACACCTGCTTCTTGCACCCTTGGAGTATGTTGCACATGCTAGGTATATACACCAAGAAGATATTGACTCAGCTGAAGAAGAAATAGTTGTACGTATCCAGAACACACTACATGATGATTACAAGGGAGAAGAGTAATGCACAATGTACAGGGTGAAGACCTATTTGTTATAGGCATATGCGGCAAGGCGGGGGCAGGTAAAACTGCGTTTGCTAAATATATCATCGAGCAATTCCTCAGCCTTACTGATAATAAAATCGGTTGCACAATTGTACCATTTGCTAGAGCTTTAAAAGATATGGCACTTGATATGGGCTGGGACGGTAAGAAAGACGAGAAAGGCCGTAGGCTTTTACAGCTATTAGGTACGGATGTTTGTAGAGATTGTATTGATGAAAACTATTGGGTTAAGAAGTGGCGAGATGCTCTTATCAGAGAGACAACCAAAGGCATCCAGCTTATTATTGCAGATGATGTACGCTTTGGTAATGAGGTTCTATGTATCAATGAGCTTGGTGGACATATTTATCATGTGGTTGGAAGAGCTTACAACCTTAAGGGTGAAGCAGAAGCACACCCCTCTGAGAATAGCTTAATAACAAAGAATATGAATAGGATCGATAATTCTTCAACCTTTGAGGCACTAGAGTGCCGGGCTATAGATGTTGTTAAAGGATTGATTAAGTGGACTTATTGAATGCATTAAATAACTTGGATAGGTATGATGAAAACAAAACAAAAGATAAAATCATTAAGGCACCCTTTGCGTATCCTGGAGGAAAGTCCCGTTCAATTCCGCACATTCTGCCGGAACTGCCGTACACCGGTGTTTATATCGAACCATTTGGAGGTTCCGGTGCCGTGCTTCTGGCTCGCGAGCCGTCCAAACTGGAAGTATTTAACGATAGATATTCCGGTGTAGTTGCATTCTACCGGTGCATCAGAGACGAGGATAAGCTTAATCGTTTAATAGATAGGCTTGAACTAACTCTACATGCAAGAGAAGAATTTGTTTATTGTAAATTTAATTGGGAGAAGACTGAAGACGATGTAGAACGAGCAGCTTTATGGTTCACAATGATGACATATTCCTTTGCCTCCATTGGACGGAACTTCGGACGCTCGACATCAACTAAGAGTGTTATGTGTAAAAAGATGGAGACACGCCTGAAACGCTTCCCGCATGTACATGCAAGATTCAAAAATGTTCAAGTCGAGAATCAGGATTGGTTCGACTGTATGCGGGACTATGATCAACCTTCAGCAGTCTTCTATTGTGACCCACCTTATGTTGATGCTTATAAAGGAACCTTTAAACATGAGATGCCTATAAGTGAGCATAGGCGCTTCTTGGATTTCGTATTTGAATGTAAAGGTTTCGTTGCCGTATCTGGATATTCAAATCCACTTTATGACGATCAACCTTGGGATGATCGGCATGAGTGGGACTCGTTTATTTCAATAAGCGCAAGAGCTTTTACGGACTCGAACTTTAAGAAAGATTTAAAAGATCAAGACGAACGTAAACACGCTAAGGAGGTATTGTGGATCAAAGAAGCGAAATGAAAATATTTGATCCTAGAAATGTTGTTGATGATAAATATGAAGGTTTCCTGTATATAGCTTCACCTTATTCAAAAGCTAATGAGCAATTACGCCAAGATAGATATATGGGTATTTGTGCTACATGTGCATATTTTATTAAATATGATTGGACAGTATATTCACCTATAGCCCATTGGCATCCTATAGCATCTCGTTTTGGGCTACCAGAAGGTATGGACTTCTGGAGACAACATGACTTAACAATGTTATATGCTTCTTGTAAAATGATTGTAGCTATGATACAAGGTTGGAAAGATAGTGATGGCATTAAAGAAGAAATAGAATTTGCCAAACGTCGTAACATACCTGTGGAATACTTTGATACGGAGGCATTACGTGTATAAAGAATGCATTAAATGTAAAGCAACAATACATATATCCCTTTTTCATTTTGATAATAAAAGTCAAGATGGTTATACCAATTATTGTAAAAATTGTAAAAAGAAATATGATAAATTAAGAACAAAAGCATATGGTTTTAGTTCTACTCGCAAACGGTATGGATTAACTAAAGAACAATTTAATAAATTATTAGAATTACAAAATCATAAATGTGCTATATGTGGTACTAATAGACCCTATAAAAATAACAATAATGCTTGGTTAGTTGATCATGACCACTTAACTGGGCATGTCAGAGGATTACTTTGTTTTAATTGTAATACAGGCATTGGATCACTACAAGACTCAAAAGAAATAGTTAGAAAAGCATTAGAATATTTACAAAATAATGGAGTAGCTATGTCTAAAGAAATGAGAATAAAACTTGCATTTGATGCAATAGATTGAAAGGGTATAAGATGCCTAAAAGCATGGTTCATTGGAACGGGAACCAGTTATGCGCAATGGATTGTGAGACTACTGGACTCGATCCATTCCAGCATGAAATTTGGCAACTTGCAATCATTCCTCTTGATTCAAATATCCAGCCTAGACAGGATGTGTTACCGTTTAATATCAAAATGCAACCACAGCGCCCCGACCTCGCCGACCCCGCAGCTTTTAAAGTTTCCGCGGAGAGGAAAGAGTATATACTTAATGAGGGGTTCGATCCTGATACGGCTATGACCTTACTTGAAGATTGGATACAAAAATTGGGCCTCCCCGTAACACCTTCGGGAAGACCCAAGAGAATTATCCCATTAGGTCAGAACTATGGCGGTTTCGATAAGCAGTTCATAACTCAATGGTTAGGTGTGCCACAGTACAATGAATGGTTCGATTACCACATGCCTGACACTATGAGTATCGCCTGTTACCTCAATGACCGTGCGGCAATGAGAGCGGAGAAGGTTCCATTCTCTAAAATAAATCTAACGTACCTGGCTTCAACTTTAAAGGTTGAGCATCCTCAGGCTCACGATGCTCTTCAAGACGCTCTTGTGGCTTCGAAGGTGTACCTAGAGATGTTAAAGATGGGGCCGATGTTGGTATGACCCAATTAGTCTTGATGCCTTTGATGTGCTTATCAATGTGTTTCCTGTGAGATAAGAATCTCTTAGGATTCCCACCGACACTGGAATCGTGGCCTATGCATTTTGCATAGGCCACTTTTCTATTGACACATGCATCGAAGCTAATTAAATCGAAGCTAACGGTTCCAAGCTTCTTGGCAATCTCTATCGCACAAATAACAGAAAGCTGTGAATTCTGCAAGCCCAAGGCCACAGGGTCATAGACATATTTATTTAAGCTTTCCGCATACCAATGCTGCGCATGTTGCGAGATGAAGATACCGCTAGATTGTGGCAGACAGTTATCTCTAAGGCCCATATCTTGCTGGAGAACAAAGGTAGGATTCGGGAGGCCAAGGCTCTCAACCTTATGTATAGCTTCGTTGATAGCGATTACAGGTGCCTCAGCATCGCTAAAAGCTTGATGTGTTAAATCATCTAGGCTAGGTCCCTTGCCTACAATATAGCAATGCCTATCTTTAAACACCGTCTCAAGTTCTTCTAACTTCTTCGACACATGAGCTATCTTGAACCATCGCTTCTCGCCGGGGACACGCCTGTAATGTGCATCTAAATATTTCTCCGCTTCACGGTGATTACGCGGTATCGTAAAAGAACCATCGCCATGAACGGTTATGCGCTGTTTACTAACACTCGATGGTACACCTTTAAGTATGCTCATCTTTACTTTCTCCCGGTACTCCCTGCTCTTCTGATTATGCTGAATCACAGGTATGCCCCAATCTTTATCGTAAATCTTACAATACTCCTGAGGGAGTTCTTCAAAATTTATATCTAATCTTGGGCCATGTTGTACTAACGTTTCATGCAACGTTTTCTGATCCCACTTATTAGGATCTTTCTTCTGCATCTTGATCCACTCATGTACAAATACCTTAACCTTATCACAATTCCTAAAGTATATTGTTCCACTTAATAGCACCCCACCTTTCATAATGTGTGCAGCAAGATCTACCTTACCCTCTTTTACCATATTAAATATCACTGATGGGTAGTGTTTAAAAACTGCATCAGCATCGACATACAGCAATGGTTCAAGAGGGAACCTACTTAACATATCAAGAATGAACTCAGGCTTTATAGCACAATTATGGACCCATGCCCCTCGATTCTCGTATCCTTCAATATGGTACTTCAAACCTTGTTGTACGCATGAATATTCTAAATGCTTGACCTCTTCTTCATAAGGTGTCTTCTCTGTGTAGAACGCTACAACCATCATAGCCCTGTACTCCTTATTAATTTGCACAAATTACTATTACAAACAGCGATACCTTCTGGTGTTAAGATGTTCTCCCATTTTGTTGCCATGGGATGCCCACCATACCAATGGAAACCAACACTTGACTTAAGGTCTATGTGACTGTGATTCTCAAAGATCTTAGCAATATCTCTAATATACTGGATAGGAAGATTGATGCATGGTTTGAAGATATGTACATGTTCCCTAAAAGTTTTAGGGTGCTGCTTATAAGATATAGTAGGATTCGGGAAACACTTCTTAACTAAAACATTCCCAAGGCATTGATAATTGTTTGGATCAAAATTTGCAGGTTGCATGGCAGCACGTAGAACAGCCCTAGAAATTTCAGAACCCCTGCGGCTGTATATGAACGCAATATAGTAGACGCCTGTTCCGATATCTGCTGTGATACAATAATCATGTGCCTTGAAAATATGAGCGGGTAAAGGCTTAAAGAATATTACGTCCATATCAGACCAGAAGCCGCCTTGATGATATAATAGATACCAACGTAAGAAGTCAGATTTGTAAGCCTCATGTACATCTTCTCTAAAACCTGCTGCTCGAAAATTGAAGGGCTGAATATTGACACCTAAAGCATCTAATTGATGCATGTAATCTTCGCCCATATACTTGATCTTGTGCGCATGTGACACCCATTCGGCATCACCAAAATAGTGTCTTCGAGGCACATAGAACCGTACTTCCCAATCGGGATTATACTTAATAAAGCTTTTAACTGTTAGGAATCGAAGATAAGATAAAGGATTCCCGCCCCAGTAGAAATGCGCTATCTTAACCATATCTGCTCGCAATCCTTGTAAACGTATTGTCATGCTCTAACACAGACTGCTCATCAAGGATGCTATTCCATTGTTGTGCTAACGGAGCACCAGCGTACCAATGTAACCCAACTACATGGTTAGGTAGGTCATGTTTAGCTTTAAAAATCCCTTCTGTATTTGTACAGGTAAAAGGATAAACACACCCAAAGGGTATATTAAAAATCTTTAACTCAGGGAACATGTCTCTAAGGTCTTGCATAATGTTCTGCATTCTGATAAAGTTCCAGTCCACTTTACCGTCTTTATTGAAAGCCTCAGCATTATACAGGAGGTCATAAATGTTCTCAACACCTACACACTGATAACGTGTCGGGTCATAATTGACCTTAGCATTATTGAAGAAAGCTGTAAACATACGATTCCCGATACTAGAACCTAGCAGCCCGATACTTAGGTATCTTGTAACACATATAGCTACATCAAAGTCACGGAACTCGTCATATAATTTATCCATGGGTTGTGCCCACAGTATATCCATGTCGGAGTATACGCCACCATGAGCAGACAATTTGTGCCACTTAAGAAAGTTGGAGAGGTGCGAGGCTGTAATGTTCTCGTAGTCTTGCAGATGCCACTCATGGATTTCTACTCCTAACTCTTCTACCTGCGGTAAATAGTCACGCCCTTTATATGTATGGAAGTCTTGGGCAACATCGTCATTCCAAGTTTTTGTGTCTTTAGTACATTTAGAAGTATATAGAATCATTTGCCAATCTGGATTTAGTAATCTAAAACTCTTAAGTGTAAGATACCGCATCCATGAAAGAGTCTTATTGCCCCAAAAGAAGAAGATCCTTTTAGGTATTGACATTATACTTCTCCTTTATTTCTGCACGTATACGAGGTATCTGATCTAGGATAGCATTAATATTCCTATGTGTAGTCGCATTGCTATGCTTACGCTTATAGTGTAAACGCTTCAATATTCCACGGAATTTAATATCATTTACTACAGCTTCAATCATCCAGTAAAAGTCCTCAGAATAATCTAAATGCTCCGGGAACTTAACACCTTTATCCTTAACAATAGCCGTAGGTATCCAGATACCTGTGAAACCTATGGGACTACTGTGCCATACAGCGTCAGCAAACTGTTCTGGTGACATAACAGGTACATCTACAGGGCACATCAGTTTACCAACTTCATTAATCACATACCAGTTATCATAGATTACCTCATCGGGCCATACCTTAGCAGCTTTGATCTTTTCCTCTAAGAGTGTATCCACCAGTACATCGTCACTAGGGCACCAAACCCAATACCTACCAGCAGCATCCCTAAAACTCTGATTAATAACGACACCAACATTCTTTTGTTTGGGGAGACTTTTGACCTTGATACGATCATCAAGTTTAGCAAAACTCCGCATGATATCAAGAGTGTCATCGCTACTGCCATCATTATATAATAGGTATTCGATGTTAGAGTAAGTTTGCCAGAGCACAGACTCAATACACTCTTTAAGGTACTCGCCTTGATTATGGCAAGACGTAAACACTGTGACAAGTGGATTGTGCACAACTGTATCCCCTTAAATAAAGTTGAGATGATCGGGCGGATTCCTTAGATCAAGCATAACCTGATTACGCTTCTCGTATAAACAAGTACACTTGCATTTCTTACGTGGATCGAAATCCTTTCTCCACACAGCCATTTGCTGCCACAGCTTATCTAAAGGTAGTTCAGTAATATTACCTATTAAGCCAGGCAATGTTCCCGTCAGCGTGCAACAGGTATAAACACTCCCGTCCCCGGTTATTACGCATAGCAAATCTTTTGTGCCACAGTAGTTGTAGTCTTGCTGCTTAGACGAGAAGCGTAAGTTACTTAGTCTTTCCTCGAACAAGTCCACAACTTGGAAATGCATATCATTCAATGATTGCAGTTCATCTAACTGCTGACGTACCTCACGTTTAGCATCAACATCTAAGATGTCTGCACCCTTAGGTGTGAAGGCTACACTTACACGAACATTATCGACGCCAACGTCCTTGGCTCGGAGACAACAATCTTGTAGACCTTTATAGTTCTCATCGGTAATAACGAACCCGATGCCTATAGCCTGATTTTTCCGCCTTTCGACCAGCCTTTCAATCCCCTTCCAAGCCATTGTCCAATGACTTTCGGGACAGCATCGAATCCTACAATAGTCCTCCTTATTACCTGCATCGACCGATACCCTCGCCCACTGTAGTTTCGTACTATATAACAAATCCGCAGTTGCCTCTTTAAGGAGGGTTCCATTAGTCACCAGAGCCATTTCTATTGGATGCTCCTGTAATTCTTCTAGTAACTTATCTATATGCGGATAAGCTAAAGGCTCCCCGCCACCTGTCAATTCGATAGCTTTAACACCCATGTAGTCTATTTCACATATCAGATCTTTCATACGATCCCATGGTAACGAGCTACTAGCATCAAAATGTTTTGAGTTCTTCCAGTTGTCCATACGGTAGCTACAGAAATGGCAGTTCTGATTACAGAAGTTCTGTGGCATTAGATGTATGAAAACCGGGAATAGCTCATGGCTACAATGCGTCTTGAAAGCTTGGACTAGTCTCGGATGATAGATTACTTTATCAGTTGCGTAACTCACAATACTCCCCACTCTCTACCAACATTACGGACTACTGTACCCTTACGTTCTTCATACAACTTTTTATTGATTGCTAACCTACCAGCAGTACGCTTATCATGGCAATAACGTGGATGATAAAGATGAACGCATCTTGCGTCAACCTTAGTGTAATGGCAACCATTGGCTTGGAGCCTTTCTATTAAATCATCATCATCGTATGATTGACCAACAAAATCTTCATCATACCCTCTTATTTCTACAAACCTATCTATGTCCATTGCCATAAGGAAAGGCAGTTCAGTCTTAAGTGGCTGACATTCTGCATACTTAACTTCATTATCTAGGTTAGGCAGATAACGATTGTCCATATCGTCCTTACCTACTGGTATGGCTAAAGCATACGGGTCTGCTTCAACAGCTGCAATCATAGGTGTAAGACAATCATCATGGTGCCACATCTCAGCACATGTTAATACCACAATATCATACTCAAGACTATACTTAACACCAATATTAAGAGCATATCCAGGCACTCGCCATTGAGCGTGCTTATTGTTTCCTGTAAATAGATACTCCGCTTTATAATGATCACAAATATATTGCACATTACCTTCGTCACCATCATTAAGAACTAGGATTCCCACATCAGGATTCCAGCGTCTAATAGACTCAAGCCCTAACTGTAGGAGTTGATCTCTATTGAATGTAGTTACAAGAACTCTTGTATTAGTCATCTTGCCTCCTTGGGCATTTATTCTTACAACTCCAAGGCCGTACCATAACATCTAACTCTAGGCACCACAACCTTGCAACCTTACCACAACAAGGTCTGTGAAAGAACCGCACCTCTCTCTTATCACAGGGTTCCAGAGTGAGATGATAAAGGTATGGGTCTGTTAAATCTTGTGTGTACCCCTCAGGGGCAGCCGGAGGCTTGCCCCTTCGGGGTGCACAAATTGTATCAGCGGTGAGTTTTCTGAAGTGCATCAAGGAAAGCCTTTAGGTCGCGCTCATGCACAATATAGTAACCACCGGCATTGAACTGTGCTAACTTACCATCAACAGTTACCGGTATAGGCTTATTTGTTGCGACTTTAACAGCGCCTTTGATTTTTGCATCTTTAGCAAAAGAGACATAGACTACTGTTACCTTCTCCTTAATGCCAATCGTGCAAGAGTTCATCAACAGGAGTGGGGATAACATCAACATCGCCACTAACTGTCTCGATCGCAACTTCTTTAGCAGGAGTCTTAAGGACATCTTTTAGTACCTCCGCAAATACCTTAGCAAACATATTACCTAAGAAGGCTAAGACGGTTTCGAGCATTATCCCTTACGCCCTGTACCTTTGCCCCTGCCACCACCTTTACCGTAGCCGGGACCGCCTTTAGAACAACCTCCCTTGTTACGGCCTAAGCCGCCGCGTGTGCCCTTACCATTACCATTTCTCATTGGACGCTTAGCCATTTTATTTCTCCTTCTTCTTGCTACTCATCTTAGACAGTAGCTGCTTAATCAAGCTACCCATACGTTCCTTGCTCATCTCCTTAAGAACATCGAGAGCCGGACCCTTAGCAATAGTCATAGCATGACCAACCGCACAACTCTTAGCTTGATCAATCTCTGCTTTAGTGAGCTTACCGTCTGATGCTTTCTTCTTAGCGTCACGGACAATGGTCTCTTGTGCTACTGCCATACCCTCAAGCAGACATTGAATAGCTTCTTTCTCCGCGTCACTAGCCTTGATACGTGTCATCAATTTGCCAGCGTAATGCTTAAGCAAACCAATAAGCAGCGCACCTAAAATTGATAGAACTGTTCCAACAAACGGCACCCACCATCCTTCTGCTATAACTTCCATAGGCACTCCTGATTCTGGCATCTCAACTCCTCCTCTTCATTTTCCTTAACGTTTTAGCAAGCCGAGCACGCTGCCCAAGCTTACCGGGTTTCTTAGCTGCTTCATTCAATTTCTTAGCTGGTATCTTTTCACCCTTCTTTATACCAAGGGATTTTCTTAGCGCACCGGGTTTCTTAATTGCTTTTTGTATCCACTTCTTCTTCTTTGCCATTGTTTACTCCTATTAATCCGCACTTAACATCCTTCTAAATACCTTACCATTAGCTAAAGCTACATATAATGCATACCCATCATCAATCATCCATGTAGCTGCATCTCCCATATCACTTACTTTTTTAGACCACGTCGAACCGTTCCAAGCCCATAATTCCTCCTTACCAGTTGACGTATTACTTGAGTATACATATAATAACCCATTTGATGCACCCCAACAATGCCTAGCCTTGTTACCCGCTGGCATTGATGTTAGAGAAGACCAACTACTATTGTATGCAGTCTTATATTTAAGCGTTGTATTATTGTATCCTGAAAACAGTTTATCGTCATATACAGTCATTTGACAGTCAATAGTAGGCCCACCAGACACACTATTAAAAGTGAGTGTCGTTGTACCGGAGTAATAACCCAATCCAATATGTATCGCACCATCAAAATATATAGCAAAATAGGGATGGCTTCCTCCAGTATCCCAAGTCCAACTAGATGCACCATCGCGTCTAGCACCATCTTTAGAAGTTCCTGAGTATGTAGTAGCTGCCCAGAATAAAGCAGTATCATTGTACTGTAAGCACGCTACATCATTTCGTGAACTCGTAATTTCTGTGACTAATGAGGAACCACTTAATCTCCAAACTCTAGCAGCAGAAGAACTCCCGCCAGTTAGGAATAATGTACCATCATAATCCAGTAGTGATGGTTTTCTAATTGAAATAGTTCTATCAGCAGTAACAATCAATGTCCAATTATTATACCCATCTCTACGATATAATTTTCCCTCCCTTGCAACACCATAGACATCATTGTTATGTATCTCCATGCAACTAATATTACCTGGGGAAGGTCCAAAATCTTCATCCTCTATCCAACTGCTACTTGTTATCTCTCCATCAGCCTCACCATTACGTGCTGTTTGCGATGCATCTGTAACAGTTAAATCATATGTATCTTCACCAGAACCACCATCAATATTAGCAGTTGTTATAGTCTTAACACCACCACTCCAACCAGTATTATTTATAGTTATTGGGGTAGCTACATCTGACCCATCACTAAGTGTCCAAGCTAATGTTAAGCTTGTTGCCGGTACATAGTCTGTATCAGCAGTATCATCACCATTATAAGCCTTAATAGTGATGCTGAAATCTTCACCACGCTCCAGTATACTCGGAGCAGTAACAATGAAATAAGGATTCTGTATAGGTGCAGTATCGTTAGCTGTATATTCTTCGCCCCATATACCTGCGTAGAAGTAGGCAGGTGATGTAGCTCCAGAAGGCTCAGTAGCTTTACAAGCTGAATATGTCCATACACCAGATGTTGCCTTACAAATCATAAACGAGCCATATAATTGTGCATCGGGTCCAGCGTCGGTAATATGGAAACCTAACCCCGCCGAATCCAATATTTCAACTGCGAACTCACCATTAAAAGAAGTATCTACATCACCATTCGCATCTTTATAATTGACAGTTAGTTCAAACGCATCTCCAGAAGCAATATAATCAGGTGCAACTATTTCTACATAACTTGAGTTAGCTAAAGCTCCATCATCCATGCTTAAAGATTGGCTAATAGCTTGGACACCTAAATCACTAATATCGAACTGCGGGCAAGTAGCATCTTCATATACTCTTGTTGCATCATGTAATGTTATGGACCCAACAGCATCTATAGTACCATTATCTATGTACCAATCAGATGCAGTATACTGACCAGAACCGTCTAAAGTAATCTCTGTCACTTCTCCACTGGCATCATATAACTTATCGCCTGAGTCTGTTGAGTTCAGACTAACTGCTAAAACTAGACTATCACTCCCGCCAATAATGTCTACACTAAAAGGTGTACCACGAGTTACAGAACTAGGATAAGTATACCAAACTAATGAAGACAGAGCGTCGATTATATCGAACTCAATTGTATCAGATGTATAGTCCGCAGAAGCTACAATGATGCTACCAGAGTCATCGCTGCTGCCGCCTGTAATTTGTACAGTAGATGATTCCCAAACTCCACCGACTAGCTCGATATTACTGGTATTTAATACATCACTACCATCGCTACTAATTAGCTGTAAGGTAGCACTGATATTGACAGGCTGTAATATATCAAGGGAATCGCGTGCTTCTACTCGCAGCGTAAAGTTCTCACCACGCTGGACCTCATCTAACGAGTAGACGAATTTTAAATTGTAAGTAGGCGTGGGTCCCGGACCAGTATTACCATCTGGATCATCTGGATTATTCGTATACGGAGGGATCTCATAATCAATCTCATCACGATCATCACCGGGATCGTCTGGATCAATAGGCGTATTTACGTTGAAGTCCGGGTCGCCTATCCAGAAATTAGTATCTTCATCTGGCTGGTCACTCCCGTCCACATCGCCAGCTTTAGATGCAAGCATTGTCTCTATTGCGATACTGTGATCAGCACTATCGTGATTAACATTAATTACCTGTCCACGTATAGTATTAGTACTAAAGATATCAATAGCATGTGCTAAGGTATCAAAAGTCTCTAACTCTAACCCGCGCAGGAAACAAGCTAAAGTAGCAAATCTCCAAGAATTAGAATATCTGTAGCCCCACCAATACAGAGAAAGCTTAACAAACTCTTCCACATTATAGGTGTAGAAATCAATCTCTTTCTCACGTGTTTTGAACACATCTGTATTATTCTCATATATAATGTGCTTCTCTGCTTCTGGTCTGCCCGAGTAATCAATAAGGTATTTGCCTGTAAGCTTTGTGTAGATATCTTCAGTACGCTTGAACGAAAGTTGTAACGTACTAAGCTCTACATCTTCTTCTTCAAGTGTAACATCAGCCGTCGGTATCTCGGACAAGTACTTAAGATATACAACACCGCTACGTATGACCATAGCAATACGCGATTGCCATGCTATATTTTCACAGAACTCTACAGCATCAACCTTTTCAAATATTGCAAAATTAGCCCAATATGCACCGACCTTAGAACGAACATCAGAATAACTCGTACTATCCATAGAGAAGTTTGTATATGTATCAATTATATACTTGATTATATCAGCAGCATTTGGGCCTTTCGTCGATCTTAAAGAGACATAAACAGTATCTTCCCATCCCTCTTCTTGATCTTCTAAAGGTTCTGCAAACTCAAGTGTTGTAGCATTATTACCATCTAATGAGTTTGACAGATTTACAGTATAGTAGCTACTAGGTATCGGTACGAAGACACGATCCTCACCATCCTTACGATATGCAAACACATCAAGAATTTCATAACTCGGTAATAAGTTTGCTACGTACAGGTCGTCATAGTCTACAACTAATCGCACATCAGAGCCGGCATTGATACCCCAAGAATCTTGAAGGTATACATTGCCAACTATGTATCCATCCCTCGGGTCCCAATTATTATCAACATACCAGAACTGTGCTTCAAGCACATATGTTGCTGCCCACGAACCTCTAGGTATAGCAGCAGCTTCTGTGATTGTATCATCACTATTTAGGATTATGCCCAATGGTGTATTGTTGGGCCTCCAAGGTTTCTGGAACCAACACTGTCTACCTTTTTGTCCAGTACACCTATTGACCATCCAGCCGTATGTTGCATGGTTAACAATACAGAAGAGTCCTTTAATATACTCATCACTATCTAACCAGATACAACGAGCATCACTATAATAAGGATCATCAATAACTCTATCCGCTAAAGAAATATTTGTATACTTGGCGTCATTCTTAGATGTAGCAGTAAAAGTATTACCGTCAAAGGTGCCAGTATATTTAATCTTGCCTACAAAGATAGATACAGATGTAGGTGTCTGTGGGAAGTCTATGCCTCCATCAATAACAAACGAATTCCAATTATGATTGATACCATATCGTAATGTGCCACGAGGCTGCTTCTTAATTTTTACACAAGGAACATGTATCGCGGTTCCAAAGGCCATAGGCCAAGGAACACCAATTGCATCTGTAGCTAGATTTGTTATGTCACCTTCATCGGGTGCATACCCTACTTCTTGGCTAGCTATAACTGACTCAGCCTCAAAAGCTAATTCTCTTGTTCCTTCTGTCCAGATGACAGGGTTGATCACATTACCCTTAAAGATTGTAGTCAGGTCAGATTGTGTGGTACCTACATAATAGTGGTAAACAGTTATTGCAGTATTCTCAATCACATCGGTATTATAGATAACTTTAAGATCACCAGATACATCAGTTAATACCACACTGATAGTAGATATTTCACCAAGGTTATCACTTCTCTCACTATTGACGACTGTATCGAACTTAAGAATCCCACCGACACAGGATATTGCACCTATGGTAATAGTCTTATCAGCATAATAAACTGTACCACTTTCCCACTCAATCTTGAGAACAATAATTGGCTCTGTTCCAAGATCTTGGTCAACTTTATCTTGTACATTAGATGTTAGTGTACGGACCATTTTCTATTACCTCTAAGCAACAGTTCCCTCAAATTGTAAGCTGAAGCTATAAGCTTCAACACAATCTACACTACTTGCCTGATTTTCAGAATCCAGTGGCCCGTCTGCTGTAAACTCAGCAGGGTCATTAATTATTCTTCCTTCCCATACTACACTATCATAGTCAGTATATTTTACCTCACTACCAGAACTAGCTAATAGCAGATTAATTAAATCCATATACTGGCTTCGCTTGACACCTGTAAAAGATAATGTCAGTATCCTTAAAGCGGGTGTACTGATAAAGCTATGCATAGTCCCATCCATAGCCCTACGGAATTTTGTCTTGATATCCTGTACTTCACCATTGCCTAACTGTGGCGACGGTAAAGTAGCGGTATGCGTAGGACTAGTTGTAGGGTACTCAAACACTATACTCATGATGCATCATCCTCGAACTCGAAATTTATAGAGTAACTACAAGTATCCTTAACTGTAATTATTTCATTAGTTGGGGTTGTAATATACCCATCATAAGCGTTATCAAGATGATCAATAATACGAATCTTTAGTCCTGCCGTTGTACTTAAGAACGTTCTTAAGTCGTCTATAACAGCTTCTGTGATAACGCTAAAACTGAAAACTCTCTTCCGTACTTGTGGCCAATCGGTATCGTGAACAGATACAATCTCACCAGAACGTAAGCGCCCAATATACTGACCACGACCTACTTGCTCAGTATTCCCTAAGTCTGGACTACGTAATGTTATTTGTCCAGATTCTTCACCAATAGGGTATTGTAATCTAAAGCTCATTAGTCTATCACTACCTCATATGTTACTCTGAGTGTGTCACCATTTACTACATCTACTGTACTATCAAATGCCGCAGTTGACCAGAGGACACCAGTAGAACCGCCCTTAGTATTATTACTTGCAATAAATATTCCTTTAACAGTTTTTGTATCATCCATACTGAACTCTGACTCTGATGCGCTATCCATAATTTTACCAGAGGCAGCATTCTCATCCCAAGCTTGCCTATTCGATTCACTATAATCTTCTAACTCTGTCCAACCACCGTGGCTAGACATTGTATCATTCTCATTGAAACCAGTGAAACCAGAGTTATCAACTAGACCAACATACCAAGGACTGCTTGCGCTTGTTCCATGGAACATAACATCAAGTATATGATTCTTACCAACTATTGTAATGCCGTTTGACAAAACTATATCGCGTATCAGCTTACCCTGACGAAACTGTTTAACAGTGAATTTACCTTGCATTTTCATAACTTAATGCTCCTTTGCCTTATGGCCCGTTCTAACCCCTTACCGATTTTGATGATATCTATTTGCTCATTACCAGAGCTATTAAGTGAAATATTAACTCCACCAACATTTGTCACTGGCCCACCAGCCGCGTAACCTTGTACAGATCCGGCATTCATAGTAAGTAACTGGCTATAGAATCGCTTAGTTGCCTTACTATTCATAACGAACTCACCCGGACTCAACATAGCAGGAACTGTATCTCTACCAACTCTACCACCAATAGCGAATCGCTCAGGTACAACAGCTTTGACTCCGCCACGTTGTAGCTTGATAATATCTTCCAGAACTTTCTTGTATCTCTGAGCTAATGTAATCTGTGCTTCCTGTTCTGCTTTTTGCTTCTTAAGAGCTTCAGCTTGTGCAGCACTTACACCGGTAATAGTTGTTCTCAAGTTTTTAAGAACATCATCATAGTCTTTAGCCACCTTTTTCAAAGAATCAAAAGCATCATCCTTCTTAAGACCTTGCTGCTTCTTTAATAACTCAGTAAGTTGCTGTTGCATAATTTCAAGTGTGCGTAAATATGTTTGATTTGTTCCTCCTAATTCTATATATCTTTGGCGTAAAGTATTAACCGATTTCGCAAACTCTAATGTGCTACCTGTGGATTCCCCACCAAATTTTGCAATATCTTTGAAAAGTTGCTTAGCTTGTGCTTCAAAATCAATCTGTTCCCGCGACCTACCCCCGAATGTTGGAGCAAAACCGAGCCGCCCAATACGGAACTCTCTTTCCTGTGCATAAGCCTTGATACCCGCTAATTGCGCTTTTAGACTGGCTCTTAGTGCCTTGCGTTCTTCTGCGTTCTTTTTTGTGGCTGCTTTAATATCCTCTAATAACTGCTTCCTTGTGGCTGCAGCCCGTTCCAGTGCAATCTTCTGTATCTCTTTCTCACCAATCTTTTGCTCTTCAAGAAGCTTAAGCTGTAATTTACTAGTATTGATAGTATCAACACCAAGTGCTTTTTGTAAATCAATAATAGCTTTGAGTCGTTCCTGCTGATCTGCTAATCCCTTTTGGATTTTCTCGGGGTCGCGTGCTTCCGCTGCTTCTCGTACATCGAACTCACGGAACTGCCGTACACGTTGCGTGATATCGAAGAGTGCCAGCTCTAATTCTACGCGCTTCTTTTGTGCATCTTCTGCTCTCTTCTGCTCTTCCTTTGAAACACGTTCTTGAATTGCAGCAACCTCTTCTAAGAATTTCTTATAGCGAGATTTATAGTCAGTAAAGTACTTATCAATATTCTGTATCTCAGCCTTACTTAATTGAGCAGTTAACTCTTTTTGTTTAGTTGAGTAATCAGCCAGTGCCTTAGCTCTAGCTAACTGAACCTGTCTGAGACTTGCTTTATTAGCACTCTCACGTGCTTTAACTTCTCTAATTCTTAAAGCTTGAATCTTGTAACTTTGCTGTACTTCTAACTCTGCTAAATCCTTGACTATCTTCTTGCGCTTCTCTAAGTTCTTTTCATTTTCTTTGTCGGTATCTCTAGCTAACTTAGTTGTGTCTTGCTCAAGCTTGAAACGTTCCTTGAGCAATTTGATCACATTATCAGTATCACCAAGCAATAGAGATACTTCAATCTCTTTGCCAATATCCTTAATTCTTCCGGTAATAACCTTAAGCTTTTCGTCTAATTTATCAGCATCTAATAGACGAATCTCAAACTCTTCAGCTTGTACCGCTCGCTGGAAATCTACATATGCTTCACTAATTTTTGCTATGTTCCTAGTTGCATCCTTTTCAACTTTTTTAAGACTGCTTATCTGCTCATTAATAGACTTTGTAGTAGCCTTAAAAGTTTCCTTAATTTGCTTATTAGTCTCATCAATAATGCCGGCAGATTCTTTAATTGCAGCATTATAGTATTTTGTTAACTCTGCAACGTTTCGACTAATAAATTGCTCACGTTTCTTTAATTCCTCTAGCATACCATCAGTGATCTTTTTCTCTTGTTTGGCTATTGCATCTGCCTTAGCTCCTTCTGTCTTCTTAATCTCTTCAAAATTCCTCTGATATGCTTTTGCATAATCATTGAGTATGCTTACTGTAGTAGTCAGAACACCAGAGTAGTAGAAGAGTATTCTTAATGCCCCAACAATACCCCCAATACCCTTAGTAATATCTGCAAGAGTCTTAAGAATATCCCTACCAAGTTCTT
>Ga0272440_1000206_pt1 | contig 49007 bp, 42 predicted proteins | sample SSMMMBAug17_FD_192440 | JGI IMG/M metagenome (GOLD analysis project Ga0272440, IMG submission 192440) | Marine sediment archaeal communities from Little Sippewissett salt marsh, Falmouth, MA, United States - SSM-MMB-Aug17 | ecosystem: Environmental > Aquatic > Marine > Wetlands > Sediment ...
TCACGGCAGTTTAAAATTTTCCAGACGTTATAAGCGATATACCAAGTAACTAATGTTTTATGAGTCTTCACAAAAGAAGACCAATGATCTTTAAATATTTGTTTAAGACTAAATTTTTTTGAATGGACAGCTTCCATGATCTAAACTGTACTCCATAAATCAATATTAAAAAAATATTAGGGTTAAAGGAACTGATAATGTCGCTAACGAAGATATTAAGTGGTTAATAATAAAGATAAAATATTTTTGCAAGGGTTATGTTTTTGAGGAAAAATAGTTAATAAATACACTATTTTTGCCCGAAGGGCATTATGTTCTGGATTAAAAAAGGCATATTTTCGTATCACGATATAATTCTTATATTAAGAATGGAATAAAATGATGTATTGCGACTATTTTTCTTATGAAGAACCTTTTGTCGGCGCTTATTTTAAACTCTGGTGGGGATTAACATTTATGGGAAAAAAACGACTTGATACTGCTAAACAAGATTTTTTTTTATGCTTATCAAATCGATTGCAAGCATTGGAGGATTATCTGGTATTTAGCACAATCTTAGCAGATTTCTGTTATATCAATCTTGCAAAAAGAAGCTGTTCGAGCAGTAATAAAAGTTGCGCCACATATTAATCTTGCATACATCTTTCCAAACAAATCGGAGAATAACCCAACATGAAAACTATATACAAAACGATATGAAAGATCATATTTAATAAATGAAACCAATTCTTATCATACAAGCTAGAATGTCATCCAAACGTTTGCCCGGAAAAATGATGATGTTAATTGGCAATACACCACTTTATAAATTTGTTTACAACAGGTGCTTACAAGTAAAGACAATTGACAGATTTTTTTTAGCGATATCAACTGATAAGTCTGATGATATCTTGGAGTGTGCTGCATTAAATGATGGAATTCCAGTATTTAGAGGAAGTCTTGATAATGTTTTAGATCGTTTTATATCATGCGCAAAAAAACTGAAACATGACCTGATAATAAGAGTTTGTGGCGATTCACCTTTTGTAGATATAGAATTGATAGATTGCTTGACGGATGCATTTATTGAATATGATGTTGATTTTCTTTCTTTAAATAAAGAAAGTATTATAAGTGGATTGGATTTTGAAATTGTCCGCTTGGCCGCTTTAGAAAAGACTCAAGCATTAACAACAAATCAAGAAGATTGTGAACATGTTACTCGCTTTATAAGAAATAATCCTGACTTATTTAAAACAAAATGGATAGATGCTAATCTTAAATTAGATCAATATAATGCACTTACTATCGATACCTATGATGATTTTGTTTATTGTAATAAAATAAATGAAAAGCTTAAGGATATGTTAGGAGAGGATCGGTTTGATTTTACAACAAATGATATTTTTCATGCAATAAAAAGTATAAATTAATAGAGGTGTATTAAATGGAACACTATTTATTTCCAAAAAGGGTTGAAATTGAGTTGTCCAGTAAATGCAATTTATCGTGTAGTTACTGCCCAAGAAGATTTATTGATAATTTGGATGGTTTTATGGAATATTCACTCTTTAAACGAATTATTGACGAGATTTCAGAATATCCAGAAACTATACTCGTACTCCATCGTCGAGGTGAAAGCTTGCTACACCCTCAGTTTGTATCCTTTTTAAATTTAATAAAAGACAATTTTAATAATGTCCAATTAGCTACAAATGGAACTTTATTAGACAGAGAGAAAGCTGAAGCCATAATTCAAACGATTTCTTTTTTATCATTTAGTATTGACACACCTTCATTATTTAATCAGACTAGAATAAATGCAAAATATGATATGGTTGAAAAGAATATTCTGGACTTTATTGCATTGAATAGAGCTTATGGCAGTCCAGTAAAAACACAAGTTTCAAAAGTTATGACAAAAAGATCAAATGAGTCTGACAATGCATTGTTTAATGAAATATGGAGTGAAAAAGTTGATCGCGTTAGAATTTATGAGCAGCACAGTGAAGAAGGAAAATTTGGATCTTTAAAAAATAAAAGATCAGATAGAAAAACATGCACAATGCCTTTTTATGAATTGGTTGTTTGTTATGATGGAAAAATTGCACGATGTAATCATGACTGGGATGGCGATGCAATGGGAAATATTAACAACACAACAATTTATGATGTATGGCATAGTGAAAAATTTGAAATGCTACGTAGTCAGCAAACTTCATTACAAATCTCTGATTCTGTTTGTTTAAGCTGTGATTCGTGGTACCCCAAAGAAGGAAAACAAGAAACAGGCCTTGCATTTGAAAGTAAAAAACAGAATGATAATTATTTGAAGAATGTTAGTAAAACATTTATACCTCTTGCACGACCCCATATAACTACTGAAGTTGATGAAGTTTCAAAAGTTATTAACTCAGGAATGTGGACCACAGGTCCAAAAGTTTTTGAATTTGAAAACAAATTAGCGGATTACCTCACTGAAGACCAACCTCTATATGTTTCAGGAATAAACTCATGTACATCTGCTCTTTTTTTAGCATTATTTTCTCTTGGAGTTAAGCGTGGAGATGAAGTTATACTTCCAACATGGACTTTTGCTGCAACTGCTCAAGTTGTTGAATGGCTTCAGGCTGTACCAGTTTTATGCGATATAGATAAGAGCACTTTATGTATTGATGTTGATGAAATCGAAAGCTTGATATCTCATAAGACAAAGGCAATTATTCCTGTTCATATTGGAGGTTATTCTTGTAACTTAAATATGATAAAACAGATTGCTGATAAGTATGATCTGTTTGTTATAGAAGATGCAGCACATGCCATTGGTACAAAGTATTTTGGGAAAAAAATTGGTAATTTTTCTCATGCTACTTGTTTCAGCTTTTATGCGACAAAAAACTTAGCTATGGGAGAGGGTGGAGCCTGTGTAAGCAATAACTATGAATTAATCGAAAGTATAAAAAAATTATCATATTTTGGTATCAATAAGGAAGCATACAAACGATATGAGAAATTTGGAACATGGTTCTATAATATTGAAAAAATGGGTTTTAAATTTAATTTGGATAGTATTCATGCAGCAATGGGATTAGTTCAGCTGGAAAAACTCGATCAAATGAACACCAGAAGACGAAAAATTGCAAAAACTTATAGAAAAGGTTTGGATGATTCTATTAAATTATTTGAAGATACAGACCAACATTATCACACATATCATTTGTTTCAAATTCAACTCCCTGATCAAATTGACAGAAATGAATTTATTGAAACTCTAAAACAAAAAAATATTGGAACAAGCGTTCATTTTATACCTATACATAAGCACTCCTGGTACAAAAAAAGATATAGTAAAGTTTTTCCAATAGCTGACTCTATATTTGAAAAAGTTGTTTCCATTCCTATATATGCTTCTATGACAGATAACCAGGTTGAATATGTTATATCTACTATAAATAATGTCATAAAGGAGATTTAAATGCAAGAGATCCTTAATCGATATCTTTCTACAAAAAGAGTGTCCATTTGGGGAATGGGATACCTCGGCTACACAATGCTTTTAAGGCTCCAGTCAAAAGGTTTTTGTGCTGATGTTTATGATATTAGTCCTGAAAGATTAAATTTTTTAGTTTCAGGAAAATATCCAATAAAAGAACAAAAAGTTGCATGGTCTTCAAAAGGAGAAGTACCTGCTATTGATATTTCAAAAATTTGTCCTGTTAACTCTTGTGAAGAACTATTAAGAAATTCAGTTCATATTATATCAACACCTAGTTTTTCTGAATCAGGTGATGTTAATCGTCTTTCAGATATTGCAGAATGCTTTATTCTCAACAAAGATAAAGTATCAGGTCATATTGTTATTTTTCAATCTGCTGAAACCCCAGGAAATATAGATAAGTTATTTGTTAATCCTTTAAAAAAGAATGGGGTGAATTGTTTTTATGCAACTGCTTTCAGAACAGATTGGACTGTTGAAGAATTTTTTTACAGTTCTAACCAACAAATTGTTTCTGGTGAATGTCCAAAATCTTTATTAATGATAAGATCTTTTCTAAATATCATTGATGTAGATCACGTTGAATTGTCTAGCATAATGGAGGCCGAAATTTATGAATGTGCAAGAAAATCTCTTCGTTATTCTATTAATGCATTTGTGAACCAGATTATGCTATCGTATCCTGAAACAAATATACGGGAATTAACAAATCTTTTAAATAAGATTAAAATTGAAGATGCAAAACCAAGTATTGGTGCAATAGGTTACAAATATGCAAGTGCAATAAGTTACTTACTTGAAGGAAGTACTTTTCCTGAACGACTAACAATAATTCGTGAGGCTGATTCAGCGAATATTTCATCAATCCTATTCTACGCAGAGATTATACCTCATTTTACAACAGACTATGTTGTTATATTAGGAATTTGTGAAACTGAAGATCAAAAAAGCATCAGATTCTCTCCTTCCCTATTAATTGCTGAAAGACTCTTAAAAAATGGAAATAATGTATTTATACATGACCCTTTTTTCACTGAATCTGAAATTAATGACTTGTTACCAGGTGCTACATATATTGATGAACTAACACCTTTTGAAAAAGATTCTTGTATATTAGTTATGACAGGACATCGAATTTACAGATATTTAGCCCAAGAAGACTTGGAAAGGTTAAATATTTTTTCAGCAAGACTTGTAATTGATAATGCAGGACTGTGGGATAAATATCGTTTTTCTGAAAAAACATTCTACCATATTCCAGGTGATGGTAAATTTGGACTATTAGGGTAGGTAAAAATGTGTGGAATAGCTGGTTTTATTTCTTCGAATAAAAATTACAATGCAAGTAAAATTGTCAATGATATGTTGCAAAGAATGCAGCATAGAGGTCCTGACCAGAAAGGTGTTGCAACGTATCATAATGTGACTTTAGGCATGGTAAGATTAAGTATTATTGATCAGGAAGAACACCAAATTCCATATACTGATGAGAATGATCATTATGCATGCGTTTACAATGGTGAAATTTATAATCATCAAGATATTAAAGGTACTTTAGAGACAAAATACAACTATAAAACAAATTCTGATGCTGAAACAGCATTATTAAGTTTTATTAATTCAGGTATATCTTCTTTTAATACGCACAATGGTATGTACTCCTTCGCAATATATGATAAATTAAGTAGAACAGCTTATGTAGTCAGAGATAAAGTTGGAGAAAAACCTCTTTACTACTATAAGGGGAAAGATTTTTTTATTTTTGCTAGTGAAATGAAAGCATTGCTTGAACTGGTTGAACCAAAATTTAATGACGCAATTTCATATAAAGTATATGAATTTACTGTTGGCAAAGAAACTCTCTTTAAAGGAATTTTTCAACTTGAGCCAGGTGAATACATTAAGATAATAGATGAAAAGGTAGAGTTTCATAACTATTGGAAAATATGGGATAACTTAATTGAAATAAAAGATAACGAAAATAGAATAATAAATGATTTAAGTGAATTACTTGAAGATTCAATATTATTGAGAACACAAAATTGTGTTCATAAACTCGCTGTCCTCATTAGTGGTGGAATTGATAGTGCTCTTGTTGCAAGTATTGCAAAACCAGATTATATTTATACTTCACATTATGGTTTTGATGATTTTGATGAGTTAAAGTATGCAAAATGTGTAGCAACACATATCAATAAGAAACTTATTATTGTTCAACCTCAAAAAGAAGATTTTTTGCAAACAAAAGAAGATATTATTTATTGCCTGGATACTCCATGTACCTGGACTAGCTTTACATTATGGATGTTAATGAAAAAAATTTATAATGATGGTTTAAAAGTTACAATGACTGGAGACGCTGCTGATGAATTATTCGGTGGATATCATCGTTATCATTTACTATACCATGATGAACAAATCCGAGAGTTAGAAGCAATGCGTAAATATAACTATCTAATTGATAAATACTACGGTAGTCCTGTAGATCGATATGCTAAAATTGTTAATCGTTCTAATAATATTTATGATAGGAAAATTAATCAATATTTAAAAGAATCAATAGGCTATTATTTTAATAAATTAAATAAAGATGTTGTTCATTTAATGGGGTTAAACGATTTTTATTCTACAATGCAAGTTTTACTTCAAATGTCTGATAGAATAAGTATGAATTATAGTATTGAAAATCGTTCACCTTTCCTTGACTATCGTTTAGTTCAATTTGCTTTTTCAATGTCCTCAAAATATAAAATTAGACATGGAATAACTAAGTGGATATTAAAGCAGGTTGCAAGAAAATTTATTCCAAAAGAAATTGTTGAAAGAGTTGATAAAAGAGGTTTCTCAGCCCCTGTAAATCATTGGTTTAAGTGGAATAAAAAAGGAAAATATGATCGATCTGCTTATCGCAGAATGGTTTTTCAAGATTGGAAAAAAATATACAATGTCTCATAATTTTTGAAGGTGGTATTTTGAAAACATTTATCATTGCAGAGGTAGGAATCAATCATAATGGAAGCTTAGAAAATGCTTTTAAGATGATAGACATATCAAAAGAAGCAGGTTGTGATGCTGTTAAATTTCAACTGTTTACAGCAAAAAATTTGTACCCGAAAAGTGCTGGAACAATTGATTGGCATGATGGTGAAAAATCTTATGATTATAATATATTTGACATGGTTAAACAATTTGAAACTCCCCTTGAATGGATAGATTTACTAATTGAATATTGTGATAAACGAAATATTGATTTTATGTCAACAGTTTATGATATAGATGGGTTAAATTTTCTAATGCAAAAAAATGTTACTAAAATAAAACTTTCATCATATTCGATTACTCATATTCCTTTAATTGATGCTTGTGCTAAGATAAAACTCCCAATAATTTTAAGCACTGGTGGTGCTACACTTTCTGAAGTTGATAATGCTTTAAATACTGTCTTAAAATTTCATAATAACCTCACCTTGCTTCAATGCTCAATTTGTTACCCTGCAAAACTTTCAGATTGTAACATGGGAGTATTGGATACTTACAAAAAGGCATTTCCTGATGTTAGTATTGGATATTCAGATCATACTATTGAAATTTCAGATGCCCCTGTTCAGTCTGTTTATCTCGGCGGAACAGTTATTGAGAAGCACATTACATTGGATAAAAAAATGGATGGACCAGATCATTTTTTTGCCTTAGAGCCAGATGAATTAAAACAAATGGTTTTAGATATCAGAAAGGCAGAACAAGATATTATAAATAAAAATTATTCAATTAATCCAGAGATATATGGGTCTAGTAGAAAATATACTTATCCTCATGAGGAATACCTAAAGAAATTTGCATATCCTACCCTTTTTGTTAACCGTAAAATAAACATGGGAGAGAGAATAATGCCAAAAGATATTTCAATACTTAGGCCTGGTGAAAAACAAAGGGGGCTTGAACCTAAGTATTTTTGGTTATTTGAAGAACATAATATTATTGCAAATCATGATATGAAATTTGAAGATTCTTTGAATTGGGATGATTTTTTATCTGTTGGAAAAAAATATGAAAAAACTAATTATTGCAGCACATCCAGATGATGAGATTCTTGGATGTGGGGCAACAATCAACAAATACTCCAGTATTCATGATTTTTACGTGCTAATATTAACCGATGGTTCAAAAACACGTTATGATAAATCAATGGAAGACAAACTAAAAGCAAATGCTTTATCAGCAAACGAAATAATTGGAACTAAGAAAGTATTTTTTGAAAATTTTCCTAACCAAGAATTAGATACAATTCCTATTCTTCAAATCATTCAGGTTATTGAGAGCTATATAGAAAAAATAAAACCCGACACTATTTTTACCCACCATATGGGTGACTTGAATAAAGATCATAGGATAGTATATGAAGCGACACTTACTGCGGCTAGGCCTTTATTCGAAAGTATTATTAAAAAAGTTTATTCTTATTTTGTACATTCATCAACTGAGTGGAATAATTTAAGCGGAGAACATGTGTTTTTGCCAAATATATATATTGACATTTCATGTTCAATTGATAAAAAAATTGAAGCTATGAAAGAATATCCTTCCGAATGTAGACATTATCCACACCCAAGAAGTCCAAAATCCCTAAAAGTACATGCAAATTACTGGGGGTTAACTGTTGGTATGGAATATGCCGAACCATTTATCCTAATTAGATCAGTATCAGGAGAAATATAGATATGAAAATCATTTTTATTGGTAGTGTAAAAATTGGTCACATAATATTAGAATCAATATACGAAAGTAACTATTCTGTTGATACAATATTTACACTTTCTTTTGATAAAAGTGAGCAAACATCAGGTTTTTTTGATTATAAACCCATATCAGAAAAATATCAATCTAACTTAATTAGAACTAATAATATAAATACTGAAGAGAATATCTCTCAAATAAAAAAAATAAATCCCGATATTATAATTGTTGCAGGTTGGCAAAGATTAATATGTAAAGAAATATTAGAAATACCACGACTAGGTACAATAGGTTTTCATTCTTCTCTTTTACCAAAATACAGAGGTCGAGCACCAGTTAATTGGGCAATAATAATGGGTGAAAAAGAAACAGGTATTACTATGATGTATTTATCTCCTGGAGTTGATGATGGCGATATCATCGCACAAAAATCATTTCGAATTATGTTTGATGATGACTGCGGAACTGTATATGACAAAGCAGCTACTGCAGGTGCAGAATTGATGAAAGAGTATCTTCCAATATTTGAAAAATCAAATATACCTGTTATTCACAATGATTCAAATTCATATCCCGCATATCCAAAAAGAACACCAGTTGATGGACTAATTGACTTTAAACGATCAGCATTAGATGTTTATAACTTTGTACGCGCACTTACAAGACCATACCCAGGGGCATATTATTATGATAATAATGGAAATAAAATTTATGTCTGGAGAATTGGTATTATTTTTGATGACAATCAAATAAGAGATAATGATATTGTTTTAGAGACGAATGATTTAAAGGTTTTTCTCATTGACTATTCTATAGAAAAGGAAGAGAATAAACTATGAAAGCAGATTTCAAAACAAATCCTAGAGAATTTGATGTAAAAGGGTTTAAAATAAAAGATTTTGGGAAAGTATACTTAGATGACGGAGAAATGGTTTCATTTGTTACAAAGTCTAAAAAGGAATGTGATTTTGTTGCAAAAGACTGGGGTTTTTATCTTGGCCCATCACTAAACTCTAGATTAAAAAAAGAAGGATTCAAAACAGCGCTTGTGCTTAACGAACAAGGTCAAATTTATATCAATGCTGTAGAAGAAGATAAAATTGATCTTTTCTATAAATACATTAATACAAATCAAAAAAATATAATTTTATGTTGGTTAGACGACTGGGTTGAAAAAAGTTAAGCAAGTACGATTTTATCATATTTGTTAATAACAAAAATATTATAAAAATGGAGGAAATATGAATTTTTGTAAAAAATGTGTTCTCCCTACAACTAGACCTCAGGTTGAGATAGAAGAGGAAGGACTTTGTAACGCTTGTGCAGGGTCATTAGAAAAAAAAGCAAAAATCGATTGGGTAAAAAGAAAAGATGATCTTACAAAATTATTAGAATCAAATCGATCGAAAGATGGTAACCATTACGATTGCCTTATCCCTGTTAGCGGTGGGAAAGATAGCACCTGGCAAGTTTATACTCTAATTAATGACTTTGGTTTGAAACCTCTTACATTAACATGGAAACCACAAAATCGTACAGAAATTGGGAAACGAAATTTAGAGAATTTAATTAATCTCGGTGTCGACCACATTGACTTTACTGTAAATCCAAAAGTTGAAAAACTTTTCATGAAAAAATCCTTTATTAAAAATGGAAGTCCTGCTCTTTGCGAACATATGGTAATGTATGCGACTACTCTTAGAACAGCTATCAACTATAAAATACCTATTATAATATGGGGTGAAAACCCTGGTTTAGAATATGGTGGAACATCAACAGATAGAGAAAATCAGTATATGGATAGAGACTGGATTATGAAATATGGTGCTTCAAATGGTACCTTTGCTTCAGACTGGATTGGTGATGAGCTATCAAAACAAGATTTATTGCCATATACATTTCCTTCTGATGATGAACTTGAAAAAAGTAAAGTAAAACCAATTTTTTTAGGGTGGTTCTTGAAATGGGATCCTCTTGAGATTGCTCAGTTCTCAAGAAAAATAGGCTTTGAATGGGGCAAGCAACCTCAAACTGGATACTATGAATTTGCTGATCTTGATGCTCCTTTTGTAATTATTCATCATATGTTTAAATGGTATAAATTCGGCTTTACAAGGTTATGGGATAATTTGTCTATTGAAATACGTAATGGGCGCATGACAAGAAAAGATGCCATTGATTATATCCACGATAACCCTGAAAAAACACCATATAGCCAAATCTATCAATTATGTGAATATCTTGAAATATCTGAAATGAATTTTTGGGATATAGTTGAAAAGCATCGAAATGTATCTATATGGAAGCAAAATTCTGATGGTAAATGGATTATTCCTGGTATTATTAATGAATTCGGATTTTTTCCTGATAACTATCCAAAAAGATAACGACCTGAAGTTATATATAAAATGAAAAGAATTCTATTCAGAGCCGATGCTTTAAAAAAAATTGGAACAGGAGACCTTATGTCCCTGATTCAGCTTTCAAAATATTTTGCAAAAGATGGTTGGGAAGTTTCATTTTTAACAAAAAAAACTCAGGCTTCGATAAATATGTTGGAAGCAAATTCAATAAAAGATGTTTTTTTTATTGAACCAAACAAGTCGCTTTCATCTGAAATTGAAATGATTAATTCAATTGGCGATAAGAATAAGGTTCCAGCATTCTTTATGGAAATCACTGAGAGGAGGATGACAGACTATGAAAATCTTATTTCTATTCCTTTTAAAGCCTGTGTTTGTTTTGATGGATTTGTTCCAAAAGATTTTGTTTTTGTTTTAGATTGGGGGATTAATTCTCAATCTCTTTACGATCAAGAACTTAATCCAAGTGTCAAATATCTCTTAGGCCCTAGATATGTCATTTTACCAATATCATTTAATCATGAAATCATATCACAACGAAAGTATTCAAATGCAACCCAAAATGTCTTAGTAGCAATGGGAGGCGGGGATGAATATAATTTAACGCTTAAAATAGTTACAGACTTATTAGAATTAAATTCACTGACGTTGCATATCATTTTAGGAGCTGGTTATGAATATGAAGACTCACTTTCAAAGCTACTATCCAACTCATGTTTAAAATATAAAACATATAAAAATATCAAAAATATGTTTGCAAAGTATATGGAGTGTGACGTTGGAATAGGTGCAGGTGGTTTGATCAGCTCCGAGTTAGTTGCAACAAAGACTCCTACAATACTTATATCAACATATGAACATCAAATTGAACGATGTCAATTTTTCGACAATAAAGGACTCGTCATTTATTTGGGCCATAAAGAATACGATAAGAGGCTTTTACAAAATTTTGTTAAAACTCCCATAATACCAAAATCATCAATAGATTTTAATTCTAATGAAATTATTAATCAATTTAATATAAAATATAGGAGATTTTATGCCAACAGCAATCCAGATTAAAGAACACTGGGATAATAAAGCGAATATATTTGGTGCTGACTCCAGAGCAACCCATGGAGATGTTTTTTTGAGACAAATGGAAATTGAAAACATAGCCAAATACCTTGAAAATAATAAAAATATTGTTGATGTTGGTTGTGGTAATGGCTATAGCACTATCGAATTATCAAAAAAAAAAAGTGAAATTAATATATTAGGTCTGGATTATTCAGAAAAAATGATAGAAGTAGCAAATGACGCACTCAAAAAAGAAAATACTAAAAATGTTCGATTTCAAGTTTTTGATATTCTTGATGATACAAAGGACTTATCAGAACAGTTTGACATCGCGATATCAGAAAGATGTTTGATAAACCTATCATCAATTGAAGATCAAGTTAAAGGCTTACTAAATATTAGTAATTTAGTAAAGCCAGGAGGAATGGTTTTATTATCAGAAGAAACTATTCAGGCATATAACAATATTAATAATCTAAGGAAAGAAGTTAATTTGCCCGATATGACAATTCAATGGCATAATTTATATTTAGATATAGAAGTAATACTAAAAAAAGTAAACCATGTTCTTGAATTTGTTAAAGAAGATAATTTCTCTTCAAGTTATTATATTGGAACTCGTTTTTATAAAGCGTTATTCTATGAATCAATTGGGAAAGATCCTGGGAGTGATTTAACATCCACTTTTAATCAAAGCGCAACTTTGCTTCCTCCCTTTGGAGATTTCGGGTTGTTAAAAATAATTATCTTAAAAAAAGTTAATAAATAACCTAAAAAATAGAATGAATAGTTATGGATTCGATTAAATGTAAAATATGTAATTATCAGTTATCAAAAAAAGTCATGACTTTTGATAAACCAGATGCAGTAGAAATTGCTGCTAATGTAGATGTCAAAGATTATGAAAGAAATTATTACTTATGTGATAATTGTGGTGTGTATCAAAGTGATCTTGCCTATCATTTTATTGAAAATTCTCAATATAATAAAAACTACTATGAACATGCTGATCCTGAAAAAATAGAACATAAGTTTAATCGAGTGATGTCTATGACACGTGAACAGTCAGATAACTGGCAACGTGTGGAACGTATTTTGGAAAATGTAAACAAATATCGAAAATATTTTAATTTGTGCAGGGGAACATCTCTATTGGATATTGGAGCAGGTACAGGAGTTTTTATAGCAAAATATTCACAACTGGCAAAGAACTGGACTTGCACCGCATTAGAACCAGACGCCCATGCATGTAAACATTTAAGAAAGAATTTGCAAGCAGATGTGATAGAAGATGTTTTCAGCCCAGAATTAAAAACTAGTAAATATGACCTGTTAACTTTAAATAGAGTTTTAGAGCATTTTCCAGAACCTTTAGACATGATAAAAATTGTTCCTCTATTTTTAAAACCAGAAGGTTTGGTGTATTTAGAATTACCAGATACAAATTCATTATATTGTTATGGAAAAGAAAATGAAGCATTTGGATCTGCTCACCTTACAATCTTTGACATTAAAACTTTGCTCATATTATTCGAAAATGCAGGCCTTTTCCCATTACAAATAGGCAGATTTAAAGAACCTAGTGGTAAACTTACAGTTTTTGGATTTGCCACAATTAAAAAAATCCTATATGATTAAATCTTTTGGGAAATTTAATATGATAAAGCCTATATATAGATCTGTACATCCTTATCAGGATAATAGTTATGAAAAATTCAAAAATTATGAACGCTTCAAATTTATGATTGATATTATGACTTTAAATTTATCTGAAGCAAATTCTATGTTGGATATTGGCTGTTCAAAAGGAGAATTTTTCTATGCAATACAAGATGAATTTGATGATATTTCGTGTACTGGAATCGAGCCAAATGAAGAGCTTATAACAATTGGTAGGTCTCAAGAAAACCTCACTCATGTAACTTTTATTCAAGAAGATGCATTATCTTTTAATCTTGATACACAGTTTGATATCGTTCTTATGTCGGGAGTTTTATCATTATTTGATAATATAGACCCTCCTTTGGAAAATATGCAAAAGCATATTAAACAAGGGGGGAAAGGCTATATATTTAGCGGGTTTAATTCAAACAACATAGACGTTATTGTTCGATACAGAAATAATGAAATGGATTCTGAGGAATGGGAATCTGGATTAAATATGTTTAGTTTAAATACTGTTGAAAAGAGTTTATCTAAATTATCCAGTGATATAAAATTTCATCAATTTAAGATGCCAATTGATCTATCCCCTACAAACAACCCCATTAAATCGTATACCTTAAATACCCAAGAACAAGGACGTATTATTCTAAATGGGGCTAATATTATTAGAGATTTTTATTTAATTGAATTTGAAAAAAAATAATTATGTGTGGAATAACAGGATATATTAGTAAAAGTTTACCCGATTTTGATGAATCAATTGTTTTGCAAAATATGACTGATTCATTAATTCATCGCGGACCCGATGATTCGGGAATGACTATATTTAATAATAGATTACCCTCAGTGGGTTTAGGGCATAGAAGATTATCTATATTAGACCTTTCTGTCAATGCCAAGCAACCTTTTTTTAGCGAAGATAGAAATGTAATAATTATTTTTAATGGAGAAATTTACAATTATCTAGAACTTAAAGACGAGCTAAGTCAGAAAGGTTATATTTTTAATACAACGAGTGACACTGAAGTCTTTTTGAAAAGCTATATGGAATGGGGAACAGATTGCTTCTGTAAATTTAATGGGATGTGGTCATGTGCAATTTATGATAAAAACAAAAACACAGTTATTCTCTCAAGAGATAGATTAGGCAAAAAACCTTTATACTATTATAAAGGGGACGGTATTATAGTATTTGCTTCCGAGATTAAAGCAATGCTTAAATGTCCATCTGTTCCCAAATCTCCGAATTACAGAAAAATCTATCGATATATATCTATGAGCTATCGTTATGTTGATATTAATGAAGAAAGTTTTTTCAAAGATATTCAACTGATTCCAAAGTCAAGCTATGTTCTTATTGATAGTGAGATAAACATTGAAAAAAAGCAATTTTGGTCCCTTAATCAAAACATTCAAAATGATATTTCAGATAAAGATGCTATTGAAAAATTTCGTGATCTTTTCATAGATTCTGTAAAACTTAGGTTACGTAGTGATGTGCCGGTAAGTTGCCTTTTAAGTGGCGGAATGGATTCTACTTCGATTGCGGCTGTTGCATATAATATATTACATACATCAATTGAAACATTTTCTGGTGTTATGGGGAAAGAAAAAGGAATTTATGATGAAAGTGAATTCGTTGAAGAGCTTGTTACTCATTATAATATGAAATATAACTATATAGCAATGAAGCCGAGAGACTTATTTGAAACTATTAATGAAATGATTCTTTATTATGATGAACCTGTTTGCACTGTTAGCTGGTATAGTTTGTATTTGATTATTCAATCCATTCACAATAAAGGGATTAAAGTTGTCTTAAATGGACATGGCGGTGATGAACTTTTAGGAGGATATTGGGATCATTATCACTACAACTTCAATGATTTGTTTGAACAGGGGAAAATTGACGAATTATATAAAGAAATTGAATCATGGAAGAAAAATCATGGTCGTAATCCACAAGAAATAGAAAGAACCCTAAAGTACATATCACAATTGAAAAAAAGCAGATCTATTGAGCCTGGTAATTATTCAACCTATTCATATTTATTGAACAAAGATTTTGCTAGTGAAAATGAACACACCATTGTTCCACAAGTTCAACATTTTTCTGAATTAGAACGAAGACTCAGAATAGAACTACTTTTTGAAGTTACACCAACAATGGTGAAAGCAGAAGATCGAAATACAATGTCGCACTCAATAGAATCTAGATCACCTTTCCTTGATTACCGATTAGTAGATTTTTGTTTTTCTTTGCCAAATAGAATGAAAATAAGAAATGGTATTGGCAAATGGCTTCTAAGAGAATCTATGAAAGGTATTTTGCCAGAAAAGGTTCGGCAAAGAAAAGATAAAGCTGGACTTATAGCTCCTGCTGATAGGTGGTTTAGAACTATAAATAAAAAACAGGTTAAAAATTTATTGCAAGATGACTTTCTAAACAATTTTAATATATTTGATCCTAAAAGAATTATAGAAATGTTTAATGAGCATTTGAATGGATCTCATAATCACCAGATGATTCTTTGGCAAATAATAAACCTTGATTTATGGTTCAAAAAGTTTTTTGATTAATTTAGCCTTTATTTTTTTCCATGGTGTGGAGAAATGTTTTAAAAGGTGACTAACGGATTCTTGAGAAAAGAAAAAAAGAATAAATTAAAATATAATTATTTTATAAATCACTATATAAAGGAGATTTTGATGGCTAATAATTTATATGAAAGTCCAGTGTTTATATGTGGGCATAGAAAATCAGGAACAACATTATTACTCTGCTTGATGGATAATCATCCAGAACTTTTAGTATATCCTGCCGATAGTGCTTTTTTCTATGGTTATTATCCCAGATATGATAGCAATGAATTTACTTCAGAACAAAAAATTTTTAGAATGATTGATTTTATTTTGTTCCAATTAGATTATGAAATAAAATTACTTCCAGAAGACTTTCAAAAAGAGATTAATTTCCCTATTAAACAATTCAAAGAAGATTTTATAAATTTAGCCCAAAAAACGGAACTAAAACCTAAAGATATGCTGAGGTGTTTGTTTGAGTCTTATCATAAGAATTGGAAAAAATCTCAGGGCGCTAAATTTTGTATAGAAAAAACTACAAGCACAGAAATATATGCTAATGAAATAATAAAATGGTTTCCAAATGCTAAATTTATTCATGTGCTTAGAGACCCAAGAGATAACTGGGCCTCATTGAAATCAGGTTGGGATAAAAGATACCAAAAATTTAATGATGATTTAACTCGATTATTGCAAAGTATGATTGATAGAGGCAAGCTTGGCATGGAGTTAGCTGAAAAAAATGAAAAAATTCTTGGTACAGATGTATACAAAGTAATTAAATATGAGGATCTTACAAATAATCCCAAAGTAGTTTTAGAAGAAATATCTAATTTTATTGGCTGTTCTTATAATCCTTCTATGGAAAAACCAACTGTTTGTGGGCAATTATGGAAAGGAAATAATTTTGATGGGCATAGCTTTCATAAACCATCAAATATTAACGTTGGAAAATGGGCTGAAAGAACGACAAAAGATGAAGTTCAATTAATAGAATTTTATTTTGCAGATCTTATGTATAAATATGGCTATAAAACAGCTTATTCTTTAGAAGAACAAGTTCATATGGCAACTCAACATTACAAGTGGTATAATTTTACACAATTATTTTCAGCATCGAACTCAAAACCTGAATAAAGAGTTTTATTATGTCAAACTATCAAAAACAACTTGAACACTATTTCGATAAACTTTGGCCTCTTAACAGAAGTATTACTGGTCCAGGTTACAGAAAATCGTTAGATATACTGTCAGGAATTATGCCAACAGAAAGATTAAAGTTTGAAAGTGGCCAAAAAGTCTTTGATTGGACTGTTCCTGAAGAATGGGTTGTAAATAATGCTTATATTATTGATCCTTCAGGAAAAAAATATGCTGACTTTAAAAAGAACAATTTACATGTGGTTGGTTATTCTGAACCTATTAACGAAAAGATTAGCTTAAAAGAGTTAAAGGAACATCTATATACTTTGCCAGATAAGCCTGAAGCAATACCATACGTTGTTTCTTATTACAATAAAACATGGGGATTTTGTATTCCATATAATGATTATGTCAAACTTTCAGAGGGCGAATATAAGGTTTATATAGATTCAAAGCATTATCCTGGTCATGTTGAATGTGGTGAAGCTGTTCTTCAAGGAGAGACAGACGAAGAAATTTTTTTATCTACTTATCTTTGTCATCCTTCCATGGCGAATAACGAACTATCAGGCCCTTTGGTCATGGCATTTCTTTTTGATAAATTATCAAAGCTTCCAAGAAGAAGATATACATATAGATTTGTCATTGTCCCTGAAACAATTGGTGCTATATGCTACCTGACAAAAAGAGGAAAACACCTGAAACAAAAAATGGTTGCAGGTTACCAAATGACATGCCTGGGAGACAATGGATGTTTTACCTATAAATATTCTCGTGATTCTAATACGTTAGCTGACAGAGCTGTTCTAATCGTTTTAAAAGATCACGAAAAATATAAAACATACCCATTTAATCCTGGGGATGGCACTGATGAAAGACAATATTGCTCTCCAGGATTTAATCTTCCAGTTGGTTCATTAATGCGGACTCCATATGCAAAATATGAGGAATATCATACATCTCTTGATAACAAAGACTTTATCTCTTTTGATGCTATTGAAAGATCAATTGATACCTATTTTCAAGTAATCAAGACTTTAGAATACAATATTACGTGGCTAAGAACAATGCCATACTGTGAACCACAATTAGGAAAAAGAGGATTATACCCAAGCGTAAGTTCTGAATTTAGATTAGAAGATTTGTTAGAAGCTAGAATGTGGATTCTAAACTTGGCTGATGGTAAATATGATTTAATTGAAATTGCAGAAAAATCAAACTTTTCAATTGAATTACTTATAGAAAATGCAAATATTTTGTTCAATGCAGGATTGATAAAACCAGCTGATTGCTTATCACCAATATTTTCTTGATAATTTTTTTTGCAAATATTTTGTCTTTTCATCGGAGAAATACTTTATGAACAAGTTGGATACTATTTTCTTATGCAAAGCATGGCTTATAGAAAAACAAAGGAGACCCAATAGATGAGAAAAAATATATTGTTTTTTGCACCATATGGTTCGTGGATACTTCATCATCAGCTTGATGCAGTATTTGCAGTTGCTCTCAAAATGAGAGGCTGCAATACCTTTGTAATTATATGTGATAAAGTTTTAAACAAGAGTTGTAGTTTATCAAAAAATACTCCTGAAATGTGTGATAACTGTTACAAATCTTCAATGTCACTATTTTCTAATTATTTTAGACTTAATGTAATTAAGTTGAGTTCATTATTGTCAAAAGAAGAAATAGAAAAATCACTGAAATGGTCAAAAGAAATAAAAACAGAAGATTTGCCAGATGCTACTTATGGAGATGGCTATTATCTTGGCAAATGGGTTCGTTCTGGCCTTTGCTCATATTTTACGATTTCAAATATTGATCTAAAGAATAAAACAATTGAAAGAACATATAGAGATTTTATAAATAACGCTGCAATTCTTACACATGCTTTTAATAACTTTTACAAGAAACAACAATTTGATCTTTTACTATGCTACAATCCTAAACACGCATTCTATCGAATTTTTTTTGAATTAACAAGCAAGAATAGTATTAGTGTTATCACTCATGAAAGAGGGTTAATTAAAGACAGTTACTCATTTATGTTAAATGGTTTTGAGGGTGCTTCAGGTGGGAGGGTTGAAGCTTTTCAGGAGTGGAGAAATGTGCCATTAACAAAAGAAGAATGTTTAGTCGTTAAAGAAGATATGACTAATCGAGAAAACTGTAAAAGTTTTACTATACCATCATTTTACACCTTTACCCCTTCATCCACATCCGATGTGAAAAAATATCTACGTATACCTTCAGATTGTAAAATTATTTCAATATTTACTGGTAGCGAATGGGAACTTGGCATGTCTGAAAATGTGGGAGTTGCATTACGTTTTAGTTCTTCTATCGATGCTTTTAATACTTTTTTCGAATTATTTTCAAGTGAGAACTACTGTTTTGTTATCAGGCACCACCCAAACAATATAGGCAGAGGCAATATAGAGTTTGATTTTTTACGAAAACTACTAATACTTAACAGGAATTCACCTCCTAATTTCAGAATTATTATGCCAAAAGAAAGAATAACTTCATATGAGTTGATTTGGCACTCAGATGCAGTCATTTCTTTTGGCAGCACTATAGGTGTGGAGTCTCTTTTAAGGGGGGTTTCTGTTATGAGTACAGTAGATACGATTTATAGTCTTTTGCAAATGGGTATTGCACAGTTTGATCTGAGAATTTCTTTAAAAGAATCTCTAATGAACACTATAACTCGGACGAAAAAATATACAATTAATGATTTAAAAAAGATATACCGTGGATTTCATTTCCTTTTTTATAAATTAAGTTTTCAGTTTAAATCATTTGGAATAAAAAATTCTTTTTCTCCTTACTTGAAAATTAAAAATCAAAATGATCTTGTGGAAGGAAAAGATCCTAACTTAGATAAAATTTGTAATTATATTATCCATAATACACCACTGCTTCCATTACCAAAAGAGGCAGACAGAAATCGTTCTGAAATAGATGAGACGAAATTTCTTGAGAAAGAGCTTGAAATATACAAACAGAAACGACTGGAAGTGCAAAGAAGATCAGAAAATAATAAAGATTTCAAAGAGCCTTTAATAACTGTTTTTAGAATACGTCAGGATGGTCTATCAATTAATGAAAATCCTGGCCCACAGGATACAATTTTGTACAAAACTGTAAAAAAATCGAGACAAAAAAATATTGAATTTAATGATATTGCCGCTCCTTATTATTATGATTCACAACGATTTAAAGAAGAGATGGAGGCATCGGTAAAAATAGCAAAAGGTGAATATATTTTTTTTGGCACGGATGATATTAATATAAATGAATCTTTTTTCTCAAGCGCTGTAGATTTTTTAGATGAAAAGGAAAATAGTTTATATGATGGTGTTATTACTGGAGAATGGATTTTTGATAGTAGTGGTAAATTTACCGGTGAATTATTTACTGAACGTAAAAATACAGATGACTATTTAGAGTCTTTAAATGCTTTTCCATTAATTACAAACCCTTATTATTTATTGAGTTTTTATTTCTGGCGTAAAACACCGTTAAAACAATTTATATCGGGCATCGGAAATTTTCATATTAATTCTTTTCAAGAATTCTCAAAAATACTTTTTGAGAAGACTATATCCAAATATGCTGATTTTAATTTTTACAAATCATTAATACCTAATATTACAATTTTTTCACCTCCAACATCAAAAGAAATAATCAAAGAAGGGGAGGCGCTTTATGAAAAAAAAGAGCTGAAAAAATTACTTAAGTTGTTTAATGAATCAAAAATTAAGGGAATACAGATACCGAGTCTCAATTATTATCGTGCTGTTTTACTGTATAATATAGGAAATATTTGGCCAGCTCGATTGGCCGCTGAAACTCAATTGCAAGAAAACCCTTCTGACGAAAAAACTTTAAAATTTAGGAATGAAGTATTACTAAGATTAGATAATAAAAAAATGGTCTTTTCTGATATTGCGGACTTTATCAATTCTGTTGATAGAAAATTATCTAGTGAACAAGAACAATTTTTATTTAATAAAGTATCGAGTTTAGATGACAATGCTATCATCGTAGAAATTGGATCAAGATTTGGAGCATCTACTATACCATTAGCTTATGCCTGTGCCGGTACTAACAAAAAATTATTCTCTATTGACCGGTTTACATTAGATACTACTTTCAACGATTGTTATGATATTTGGTTCAAGAATATTACTATATTTGATCTTGAAAACTATGTAACTGCACTTAAAGGATCTCTTGCTGAACAGCTTGATAAACTAGAAAAGAAGCAATTGCAAATTGATTTTGTATTGATTGATACATCTTATTTATATAAAGAAACTATAAAAGAATTTGATCGAGTTTATTCTCTTGTCAAGGATGGCCGATATATTGCTTTTCATGATTCCAGTAAAGTTGAACCTTTAAAACTATGGCATGAAAAGGCAAAGCATATTCTTAATGCCCATGAATACAGTAATAACCTTGCATGTGGTAGAAAAGACTATCAAGTTGTTTTTGAAAAAAATAACATTAACAAAATTTCAACTTGCTCGACAAGTATAGAGGAAGTAAAGGATTTAGTTAAACATGAATATTTTCATATTCGTTCAGGTTTCGGTACGTTATACGAATTACTAAAACAAAAAATATGTAAAATATCATATTTTGGAGCCAGTGTAACCGCACAAAAAAATGGATATGTTCAATCTTTACATAAATACATTACTGATTCCTTTAACATCCAACATGATTGTTTTCAAAATGGATTTGATGATCAAGCTCTGGAAGCATCAGTTGCTCTTTTGGAAAAATATGTTGTTAAGAATAAACCTGATCTATGCTTTATTGAATGGACGACACAACCTGAAGATTTTGATAATGATGCGATAGTTTACAAATATCTCGAAGCGATTATTTATCACTTAAGAAAAATTAAAAGTCAAATATGTTTTATATATCTTGGTTTTAACGATAAGTTCGAAGTTCCTACAAAACATAATACCCAAAATGCTGAAGCATTCATTGATTTATTTGAATACATAGCTTCATATCATAATATTCCTTCGATTAATCTTTATAAATACTTACAGGATTATCAACGATTTCTAAAACAACATAATGAGCTTGATAAATATAAAAATTTATTTTGTGATTTTGTCCGTACCAGTCATGTTGGTAGTTATTTTTATGGTGAATTATTATTTAAATTTTTTAAGTCTATGCTAACTAGTAAAACGAAAATGCATCATCATGAAAAAAAATATCTTTTTCCTGATAATGAATTTTATTCTGTATAATTTTTGCCAATTAATAATAATTATTTTCAAAAATGAGAACAAATAATGAAAAAAGATTAATGAAAAAAAATAAAAAAACGATAAGATGTTAGCTATATCATCGAAACATAAAGAAAATAAATGGCAAGTGGGGGCAACACAAATAGTGTGTAGTGTGTGTCGATAAAATTACCAACTTTTATAGAAGAAATAAAATTTTAATGAAATTAGAAACAAAAAAAGTATTGGTAACAGGAGCAGGAGGATTTGTAGCAAGTCATCTTGTTAAATACCTGCATAATATTGGAAGTGATGTCAAATCCTTTGTTCGTTATAACTCTAGAAATGACTATGGATTGATAGGAAATTTTTCTGATAATATATTAAATCAGATAGAAGTTATTAGTGGTGACTTAAGGGATTATAATGCAGTAAAAAAAGCAGTTAAAAACGTTGATATTATTTTTCACCTAGGAGCTTTAATAGCAATACCATATTCTTATATCCATCCAAAAGAAGTAATTGAAACCAATATTATGGGAACGTTAAATGTCATGATGGCTGCTAGAGAGTACAGTGTTAGTAAAACTGTCCATACCTCAACCAGTGAAGTATATGGAACAGCCAGATATACCCCCATTACAGAGGAACATCCTCTACAGGCGCAATCTCCATATTCGGCAAGTAAGATAGGAGCTGATAAAATTGCTGAAAGTTTTTTTGATTCTTATGAGCTGCCTGTAACGACTATCAGGCCTTTTAATATTTATGGACCTGGTCAATCTGCAAGAGCTGTAATGCCGACTATTATAATGCAAGCACTGACGCAAAAGAAAATTTTTCTTGGAAGTCTTAGCCCAACACGTGATTATACCTATGTTACTGATACAATTGAAGCTTTTATAAAAATAGCTCAAAGTGATAACTCAATTGGAAAAACGTTGAATATTGGGTCAAATTTTGAGATATCTATTGGAGATCTTGCAAAAAAAGTATGTAAATTAATAGATAATGATTTTGAAATAGTTCAGGAAAAAAAACGTATGAGACCCGAAAATAGTGAAGTTGAAAGACTTTGGGCTGATAATACTTTAGCTAAAACTTGTATTGGATGGGAACCAAAGATCGGCCTTGATAAAGGACTAAAGCTAACAATAGAATGGATAAATAATAACCTTGAATTATTTCAGATACAAAGGTATGTAGTATAAATGAAAGCTATTATTTTAGCAGGTGGGAAAGGAACTCGCCTTTCACCATTTACAACCATCATCCCAAAACCCCTTGTACCTTTAGGTAATAAACCAATCTTAGATATAATAGTCAAACAGTTATACTATTTTGGCTTTAAGGACATTACTCTAACCCTTGGATACTTATCAGAGATAATTCAGGCATACTTTACAGGAGCCAAAGAAACCATTTCTAATATAAATATCAGATATATTAAAGAGTTAGAGCCGCTTGGAACAGCTGGATCTTTAGGATTACTTGAAAAACAAAATATAAAAGATTCATTTTTAGTTATGAATGGTGATATTTTAACCTCCTTAAATTTTAATAAATTAATAGAATTTCACAAGAAGAAAGATGGTATATTAACTATCGCAACTCATATCAAAAAAATTAAAATTGATTTAGGGGTTATTGAATATGATGAAAACCATGTATTAACAGGATATATTGAGAAACCTGAAAAAGAATATCCTGTGAGCATGGGAATATATATATACAAGCCAGAGGTTCTTAACTATATTGAAAGAGATGAATATCTTGACTTTCCAAATTTAGTTTTACGACTAATTGGACATAATGAAAAGGTTGTCAGCTACCCATGTGATAGTTTTTGGATGGATATTGGCAGGCAAGAAGATTATGTCCTGGCTCAAGAAAAATTTGAGCAAATGAAAAATATTTTTTTACCAGGAAGTAATTATTAAAATGTGGAAAATTCCTCTTTTTGATATATCGTTTGGGGATGAAGAAATCAAAGCTGTTACAAAAATATTAAAATCTGGATGGCTTTCAATGGGAAATATGACTCAAGAATTTGAAAGTCAATTTTCAAAATTTTTAGGGTGTAAATATTGTATTATGGTTTCAAGTGGTACCGCAGCTCTTCATTTAGCAAATTTAGCGATAGGGATTAAAGAAGAAGATGAAGTAATTTGTCCAAGTTTAACTTTTGTCGCTGGAGCAAATTCAATTAGGTATACAGGTGCCAAGCCTATTTTTGCAGATATAGAATCACAAAATGACCTTTGCATTTCGCCAAATGATATTGAGAAAAGAATTACCAAAAAAACAAAAGCTATTCAAGTAATGCACTATGCAGGTTATCCTTGCCAAATGGATAGCATAGTTGAAATTGCAAAAAAATATGATCTTTATATTATTGAAGATTCAGCGCATGCTATAGGGTCGTTATACAAAGGTAGAAAGTGTGGTACTATAGGTGATATTGGTTGCTTTAGCTTTTTTTCCAATAAAAATTTGTCAATTGGCGAAGGTGGAATGCTTGTAACAAATAAAAAAGACTTTTATTACAAGGCAAAATTACTACGTTCTCATGGGATGACATCTTTAAGTTGGGATAGGGCTAAGGGACATGCTTTTTCATATGATGTAATTGAAAATGGATTTAATTATCGTATAGATGAAATACGCCCTGCAATTGGATTAATTCAATTAAAACAAATAGAAGAAAAAAATACTAAAAGAAAAAAATTAGTTGAGTATTATAAAAAAAAGCTATTTGAAATATCATTTATTAATATTCCTTTTATGGATTATAAAGAAGAATCATGCTTTTATATTTTTCCAATTTTATTAGATAAATCAATCAATCGAAAAGAATTTATGTTATACCTTAAAAAGCAGGGAATACAAAGCAGTATTCATTATCCCCCAATACACCTTTTTAGCTCTTATAAAAAGCAATATTTAAAAACATCATTACCTGTTACAGAATATATTGGTAAAAATGAAATTACATTGCCCTTATACCCTATGATGAATCTTAAGGATATTGATTATATTTCCGATACAATTATAAATTTTATGAAATAGGAGTTAACAGAAAATGAATGTATTGGCTATTGGAGCTCACTATGATGATATAGAATTAGGATGCAGTGGAACATTAATAAAACATGTTCGTAAAGGTGATAATGTTACAATGATAGTTGTTTCTAACTCTGATTATAAAGATCCAAATGGGTTAGAGGTAAGATCTGCTGATCAGGCTTATAGTGAAGGATTGGATGCTGCAAATATTATAGGTGCAAATCTAATATCTCTCAACTATGAGACTTTAAATGTGCCTTATGATGATTCATTAGCAACACAATTGGTATCCTATATAAATAAATTGGATATTGATATTATTTATAGCCACTGGGTAAATGACCTGCATAGAGACCATCAATATACTGGCAAAAGTGCTTTAATGGCTGGAAAACGAGTAAAAAGCTTTTTAATGTACAGAAGTAATTATTTTGATTGTGAAAAAATATTTAGGGGAAATTTTTATTCTGATATTTCAGATGTTATTGAAGATAAAATAAGAGTTATAAAAGCTCATAAATCTGAATTAAAAAGAGTTCGGTATAAGTGGATAGATTTTTTTAGAAAAATGCATGAAAACGCAGGTGAAATTATAGGTGTAAAATATGCAGAGTCTTTTGAGATAATAAGGTATCTTATTTAATAATATACTACAAAACGAGGTTAAAATTATGAAAAGAGATATAACCAATAATAATGATATAAAAACTTTTGTTACTCTTGGTCCCAGTTCATTTAAAAAAGAAATAATTCAAAAAATAGAAAAAGAATCAGTAGATTATTTTAGAATAAACCTTTCTCATACGCCTGCAAGTCAAATTGAAAAAACGATTAATATGGTGAAATCTTATTCGCATATTCCCATTTGTCTTGACTCAGAAGGTGCTCAAATGAGAACTCAGAGTATGAAAGATAACGAAGTAATGTTTTATAAAGGGGATACAATAAAAGTTTTTTTTGATGAAGTTGAGGGAACTTCAAATAGTATTTCTTTTCATCCTAACTATGTTTCTAAACAATTTGAAATCAATGATGAAATTAAAATTGATTTTAATACAGCAAGTATCAAATTAATAGAAAAAAATAAGAACTACTGGTATGCCACAGTATTATCAGAAGGAACCGTTGGAAGTAATAAAGCAGCAAATATCAATAAGGATATTCATTTAGATTCATTAACTGAAAAAGATAAAATTGCAGTGGATATAGGAAAAAAAATGGGAGTTAGACATTTTGCATTATCTTTTGCAAGTTCAAAGCAAGATGTCTTATATATGAAACAATTAATTGGCAATGATAGTCAATTAATTTCAAAAATAGAAAGTAGAAAAGGATTAAAAAATCTTCGTAGTATAATTGAAGCGAGTGATAATATTTTAATTGACAGGGGTGACCTATCCAGAGAAGTCTGTATTGAAAAAATTCCTTTTTTACAAAGGATAATAATATCAACAGCAAAGAAGATGAATACACCTGTTCATGTTGCAACAAACCTACTTGAGTCAATGCTCAATATTTCAGAACCAAATAGAGGTGAAGTTAATGATGTTGTTAGTACGTTATTATCGGGCGCAAATGGCTTAGCTTTAGCTGCTGAAACAGCCATTGGTAAATATCCAGTAGAAGCAGTTAAGATAGTTCGAAAAATTATCAAACTGGTTTATTCATGGGACCCTGACAATAAAGTTGAAGATTATATTTAATTCAATTGATTTAGTTATGAAAAACAAACAATTTGCATTATGGTTAATGGGGCCTAGCGCAAGCGGTAAAACAACAGTTGCTTTAAATCTTCTTATGCGGGTTAGGGAAAAAGGAAGATTAGCTATACATTACGACGGTGATGAAGTTAGGGATTTTTTTGGTTCAGACTATGGCTTTTCCAAAAGAAATAGATTGAACGTAGTGAAAACTTTAGTACACCTTGCAAATAAATCAACCGAAGCGGGGATTAATGTTATTATATCAGCATTAACTGCTAACAATGATGCACGCAAATATGTAAAAAAGAATGTTAAGAATTTAATATTTGTTTATGTGGATTGCAGCATAAAAACATGTGTTCAGAGAGACCCAAAAGGCCTTTACAAAAAAGCAATAAATGGTGAAATTGATACATTAATAGGTTATAATTCAGAGTATGAACCACTTGATAATTTTCATATAAAAATAAATACTGAGAATTATACTTGTGATGATTGTGTTGATAGGATTATAACTAATTTAAATGATTATGGTTTTAATATGAAATAATAATATACTGATATATAAAGTAAGAATATTTGCTATGATATAGTTCGAGCCATCTTAGTTGATACCTTATTTTACATTTATGGACATTGATATTTCTTAAACTGCTGAATGATTTAAGCATTAAGTCATTTGGCTGGGACTATAGTATTAGATATTTCAAATGATGAGACCGCTAATGCTTGTTTAGCTTATGAGAATGAAGTTCTTAAAAGGAAGCATAGAGACACTTATTTACTATTGAGCTATCAAACGAGTAATTTTCAGATAATAATAGCTTATATTTTTAGCCCTATAGGCAAACCAACAACAATTATTATATAATATCTGGAGAGTCGTAAAAGTTTACATTTTATTAAATGTCTAATTTATTGTAACACTTAAATATATTCAAAAAATGTAGCTTACAAGCGAGAAAATTTTAGAAAAGATTGAAAAATATATAATATCATTACGTTATTGTTTTATAGGAGTTAATGTTTATGACTCTCCAGATAATATGAATAAAAACACTATTTACTTATGGACTACCCAAAAAATAACAATCAAGAAAAATAACATTTAGGAGTTCAAAATTGACAATTGAAAAGACTTTATTAGTTACTGACAAGGTAAAAGCTACCGATTACTGTAAACATGGAGACATAAACAAGTATCTTTCTTTAAAGCTTGGAGATAGTTTTACTCAGTACAGAAATAACTGGAAGTTAGCCACAACAATGAAAAAAGAGTTTAATTTTCCCTTGTTTCTTGTCATTGAATCAATGTTCAAATGTAACCTTAAATGTATTATGTGCCTCCATTCTGAACTTTCAAAATCTAAATATAGTTATGATGAAAGATTACCTGTTAATCAGTTCAAAAAAATAATGAAAGAAGTATCAGAACATAGTTGCCCTTCAATAACATTTGGGGGAACAAGTGAGCCAATATTGGATGAAAGGTTACCTGAATTTATTAACTTGGCAAAAGAATCAGGAATTATAGATATAATGCTTAATACAAATGGAACCCTATTATCAAAGTCGGTAGCAAAAGAAATAATCATAAGTGGTTTGACTAGATTAAGATTAGGCTTTGATGGTATTAACCCAAAAACATACGAAAACATAAGAAAAGGGGCAAATTTTGACAATGTAAAAAATAATATTATTAACTTTATCAATTTTAGAAACTCAATACAACAAGATATACCTGTCGTCCGTATTAGTTGTGTACGACTAAAGGAGAATGAAAATGAAATTAATGATTTTATTCAATATTGGAAAAAAATTGTAGATTATGTTTCTATCCAAAGATATAAGCCACATGAATTTACAGCTAAAAGAATGTGGAATAAAATGGGGTCAGGTGAAAAAAAACTCGAAAATATTAAATGCAGCCAACCATTTGAACGATTATATATTAGAGGAAATGGTGATACATATGGTTGTTGCTCAATAGTCTATGGGCCAAAAGTCGGTAATGTTTTTAAGGATCGGATTTATGATATTTGGAATTCTGAAAAAATGAAACATCTTCGTAAATCAATAAGGCATGATAAATTAAATAATTTCCCAAATTGTATAAAATGTATGCATTATTCATATGGGCAATAGTTAGAGATTGGTTGATTCAACTATTTTCAAATTTCATATAATTAATACGTTTCTATTAAATTAATACATTTCTATTAAAATGAAAAATAAAAAAATATATATTAGGCTTGATGCAAACTATGAAAGAGGAATGGGACATCTTTTTAGAATGTTAGCTCTTGAGGGATTGTTCGTTAAAAAAAATTATAAAGTTAGATTTATAATTAGAGATAATGAAATAAGCACAAAAATACTTAAAGAAAAAAAACAATTTTTTATGTCTTTCCCAGAAGATTATTCAGAGCTTCAAATAATAAAAAATGCTATTAAAGATAAATCAAACAATCCTGATATTTGGATATTTGATATACTTTCAACAAAAGCTGACTGGATAAAATATATTCAAAGCAAAGGAATCAAAGTCGTATGTTTTGATGACACAGGAGGAGGGCTTGAGTTTGCAGACCTACTTATTAATGCTATTGTTAGTTGTTGGGGAGAGTATAATATAAAAAAATCAAATAAAAATATAGTATTTGATATTAGATATACGATTGTTCATCCTGATGTTTTTAAATATAGAAACATAAGAACTATATCAAGCAAAAAAATATTAAAAATTGCTATATCAATGGGCGGAAGCGATACGAATGCATCAACTATACTTATTGCAAGCTCATTATCTGAGTTATCTCCGGAATCTTATAAATTTCATTTTTTTACAGGCCCTCATTTTTTGCATACAAAAGAACTTAAGAATATAATACAAGACATTCATTGTGAGTGTAGTGTAAAGCTCTTTGCCAAGAACCTTTATAAAGAATTAAATGATGCTGATATTGTGATATGCAATGGAGGAGTGACCTTATTTGAAGTCTGTACAATGGGATTACCTGCTATAGCTTTTGCTAACGAAAATCATGAAAAAAAAACTATTTCATATTTACAAAAAAATAATCTTTGTTGTTACTTAGGTTCTTATCAAGATACTGCACCAGATGAAATATTTTTAAAATTAAATAATATTCTTACTCAACGTGAAAACCTTAATAAAGTATCTAAAAAATCATATAATTTTTTTTCTGAACAAGGTATAAAATTATGCCTTAACAAAATTATAGATTTATAATAAAGGAGAATAATGTGGACGTTAAAAATCCTAACTCAAATAGAATAAATCCATTTAGAAAATTTTATGATTCTGATGCATTTATCAACTCTCCAAAACATAAAGCAAAAAATCTTATTTTTCCAATAATGGTTGATATTGAACTTACAAATCATTGCAATCTTAATTGTTTTTTCTGCGGTCAAATAGTAATGAAACGTGAAAAAGGTTTTATGTCTAAAGATATTTTTACAAAAATTATTGACGAGTGCAAAGAACATAACACACCTATAAGGCTTATCAGATGGGGAGAACCATTTTTACATAAAAATATCATGGATTATTGCTCATATATAAAGAAAAATGATCTAATCGTCCATATAACTACAAATGGACTTTTACTTAATGAATCCAATATTCAATTTATGGTTGATCAAGAAATTGATTCGATTAAATTTTCATTTCAAGGTGCGACTAAAGAACAATATCAAGAGATGCGAAATACAAATAAATATGATATTTTGAAAAAAAATATCCATGATTTAGTTAATATCAGAGGGAGTAATGATAAACCATATATTCATATATCAAGTACTATGACCAATGAAACAAATGAAGAAATTGAAGAATTTATTGATTACTGGAAACATATTGTTGACTCCGTTGGTGTGGGAAAAACAAATTTATCACTGATACAAATTAATGAAATATCATCTCCGAAAATTAAGAAAACGGTTGAACTACTAAAAAGTAAAGAATCAGTAAAAAAGGAATATCGACCTTGTGGAGAGGTTTATAGGAAGCTTTCAGTTGACTGGGATGGGAAAATATCATGTTGTTGTAGTGACTATGATAACCATTTGACGGTAGGAGATATTAACGAGTCGACCTTAAAAGATGCATGGAAATGTGATAAACTAAAAGCTTTCAGAGTAATACTTGATCATCAAATGCATAAATGCCTAACACGTTGTTCCATGTGTTATCATGAATATGACCATATAAATACGATTCGAAAGAATTAATCAATGAAAGTGATGATTCATCAGCCTGATTTTATTCCTTGGTTAGGTTTTTTTGATAGATGGGAAAATAGTGATTTATTAATTATATTAGATGATGTTCAATTTATAAGACGTGGATGGCAGCATAGAGACAAAATTAAAACTAATTCAGGAGTTGTTTGGTTGACTGTACCTGTTATAAAAAAAAAACGATATAATCAACAAATCAGGCATGTAGAAATCGATAATAGTTTCAATTGGATAAGAAAACACATAAAAACAATAGAGATTTCATACAGTAAAGCTCCAGGTTTCAATAAATATTTTGATAAGATTAACAAGATTTATAATAAAAAGCATAATAAACTGATAGATTTAAATCTTGAATTGCTAAGATATATATCAAGTGAACTTCAAATTAAAACCCAAATAATGTATGCTTCTGAGTTAAATAGTTTAGAAACATCAACAAATAGGCTTGTTGAATTAGTTAAAAAGGTTGGAGGAACAAATTATATAACAGGTTATGGTTCTACAAACTATCTTGAAGAAGAAAAATTTATAGATGCAGGTATAAATGTTACATGGCATGATTTTAAACACCCAGTCTACAAACAGCTTTATGGTGATTTTGTCCCCAATTTATCAATTTTAGACTATATAATGAATATGAATATCCATAATAAGTAAAGGAATATTCTATGGCTAATCAATCCTTAAAATTTTTAATTGTTTTTGGACCTATTAGAGCAGGAAAAACATTAATAGCACGTGCATTAAATATGCATCCAAATATTTCTGTACAACAAGAACCTTTTTTTTATTTTTTTAAGCTATGCAGGAATATTTTTCACAGAGATATACTAAAAAATCAATTTGATGGCTCACAACCAATAGAAACAGATTTTTGTAAGGAAAGAAAAGAAAAGGAACTTTTTGCTGAATTTTTTCCAAAGCTCATGTTTTCTGAAAATGATATTTTGGAACTTATTAAGTTAACACGCTGGCAACAAGAATCGGCAGGAACTATACGAGCACCTAAAGTACTTAAATATATTGATAGCTTGAAGCAATCTAACGCTAAAGACGTGTTGGTTCAATTACTTGAAATGTTAAATAAAGCATACCCAAAAGATGATCAAATCTACGTAGGTTTTACAGAAGCATGGCTTGATGACTATATAATCCATTTGTTGAATTTACCAGGTTTAGATTTTAAATGTATTCACTCTTTAAGAGACCCTAGATCTGTAATTGCCTCAAGAAATGCTGGAAATAATTGGAAAAAATATAATGGAAAGTATCCAATACTTTTTTTAATCCGAAATTATCGAAAAAGTATAGCATATTCAATTATCAATAAAAATAATCCAAATTATTTTATGTTACGTTATGAAGACCTGGTTGAATCACCGAATCTATGGTTTAATAAAATATGTAATCACCTTGATATCCCTTTTTCTGAAGATATCATGCATCCTGATACCTATATTGATGGAGTTGGAAATCTATGGAAACAAAATACAAATTATGAAAAGAAGTCCTCTGGATTTTCAACAAATTCAATTGATAAATGGAAAACAGTATTAAGTAATGAAGAAATAAATTTTATTGAATCATTATGCCACAGAGAAATGAATTTTTGTAATTATCAATTGTGTAATAACGAACATCAATTAAGTGACATTACATCCTTTCAGGAAGATAGTGACTTAATAGTGAACTGGCTAAAAAAATATAATTTATCAATAAATGACAGAGATCTTGCGTTAGAAATTGTAAGGGACTATTGGCTTAATAATGACAATCATATAACTAAAGATATTATGGACTATTTTTTTATTAGTGAAAAAGTATATATGACCCTAAAACAATAATTATTTTTTTATCAGGAGTTATTGTGAAAATATTATTTATTATTCATGATTATCATCAAAATAGAAATTCTTTTCCCATGGGAGTTGCTTATCTTTCCTCTGTTTTATTGGAAAAAGGCTACGAAGTTGAAATCTATAATATGGCTGTCTATCATTATACAATAGATCAACTAATTGCTCATTTAAAAAAAAATCATTTTGATGCAATAGGGATAGGTTTTATTTGCGGCTATTATTCTTATAGACAAGTAGTTCAAATATGTAACGCAATAAATTCATTAAAGGATCGTCCCCCAATAATTCTAGGAGGCCATGGCCCAGCCCCTGATCCTGAATATTTTTTAAAGACATTAAACGCTGATTTCGTATCATTAGGTGAAGCAGAGTTAACATTACCTGGATTGCTTCATGTTATCTCCGAAAAATCATCGTTTGAGAATATACCTGGATTTGTTTATAGAGATGGAGATTCAATTTTTTTTAACGAAAAGGTGCCCCCTGTTATGGATTTAGATTTATTACCATTTCCAGCATGGGATTTATTTCCTATGGAAGCTTATATTGTTAACCATGCAGAACCATCAAAACCAACTGACAGATTTGGAAATATTTTTTCAAGTCGTGGTTGCCCATATACCTGTAGTTTTTGTTATCGAATGGAAGAGAGTATTCGTATGCGATCTGTTGATAATGTTATGGAAGAAATGGGTATTATGATTGATAAATTTAATATAAATTATTTTCAGTTTCAAGATGAGCTATGTATGATAAGTGAAAAAAGAATTCTTGAAATTTGTGATGGAATTGAAAAAAATAAGTTTAAAGTTGAATTCTATTTAAATGGAAGACTAAATATTGTAACAAAGAACATAGTTAAACGTCTTAAAGAGGTTGGATGTCGTTTTATCAACTATGGAGTTGAATCCGCCGATGAGAATGTATTGCGTCAGATGAATAAAAAATTAACCCTAGAACAAATTCATAAAGGACTTCAAATCACTATTGATTCTGGTATTGAGCCTGGAGTAAATATATTATTTGGTAATCCTGGGGATACAAAAGAATCTTTTCAAAAAAGTTATGAATTACTAAAAAAATATAATACTTACTGTCAGTGTAGAACTATAAAACCTGTTTCCCCTTTTCCTGGAACTCCTCTTTTTAATTATGCAATAGAAAAGGGGTTGTTAAGAGATACTGGAGATTTTTACAAAAAGCATACTAATTCAGACCGGTTCACAGTTAATTTTAGTTATGTATCAGATGAAGAGGCTTATGAAATGCTTTTTGAAGCAAATAAACAACTTATAGGTGAATATCATAAAAGAAAAGCAGATAGTCATATTGAAGGACTTCATTGTCTTTTTTTTGAAGGAGCTACATCATTTAGAGGTGTACGTTAAGGTTATTTCCGAAAATGAATTTACCAGGATCAAATTCCCCCCTTGAGAGAGGAGGGAACTAAGACTTGCTAAATTATTATCCGGAAATCACCTAATTTTATAATAACTTGATATTACTCACATAAGGTTTTATAAAAATGCAAAAGAACACAATAACCATAGGTTCCTATAAAATTGGCGATGAATATCCAAGTTTCATTGTATCTGAAATTGGCGCAATGTATGAAAACATTGAGGGCATGTATAAACTTATTGATATATCAAAAGAAGCGGGAGTAGATGCTGTAAAGATACAGACATACAAAGCTGAAACTATTACAGGTGCTCATGCTGAGTTTGAATTTGAAGATGGTACTAAAATGTCTCAGTTTGAGTTTTTTAAACAATATGAAATATCTGAAATTAATCACAAACTTTTGTTTGAATATGCAAAAAGTAAAGGCATTCTTATTTTTTCAACTCCAAGCGACTATGAAGACGTTGATTTTCTTGACAGTCTTGGCGTTTTAGCCTTTAAAACAGGTTCTGATGATCTAACAAACCATCCCTTTCTTAAATATATTGCAAATAAAAATAAATTAATGATTATATCAACCGGAATGAGTACTATAAGTGAAATCTATGAAGCTGTAGAAACTATAAAAAGTACCGGAAATAACAACATTATATTGTTGCACTGTACAGTCTCCTATCCTGTTTCATATGACCAGGCAAATCTTAATGTAATTCAATCTTTAAAACAAATTTTTGGTTTATGTGTTGGATACTCAAATCATGTTCCTGATATTCTTGCCCCTACTCTTGCTTCATCACTGGGCGCGAATGTGATAGAAGTTCATGTGACTTTAGATAAAAGTTTAAAACGTCCTGATTACCAGGTTTCCTTTGATCCTGAGGAGTTAAAACAATTAGTAAGACAAATAAGATATGTAGCAGTTTTATCAGGCTCATCAATGAAAACAATAACTCAAAGTGAACATAAATGGCGTAAAAATAGCAGAAAAAGTATTTATACTTCAAAATCTATGAAAAAGGGAGAAATTATTAAATGGGAAGATCTGAAAATAATTCGCCCTGGGTTCGGATTGCAACCAAAATATATTGACTTATTTGTTGGAAAAGAACTGAAAAAAAATATGAATGAAAATGAACTAATTGATTTTGATAGTATTTGAGCAATTTATCTGGAGATAATGTGAAATGCAAAGAGTGAAAGTGAATTGGTTTCAACAAGAAATCGATACCAATGAAAGAAACTGGAATTATATAAAAAATCAAGGTCATTTGCTAAAATTTTTATATAATAGATATGAATGGTATAATTATCCTCGCCTTTCTAAAGTTAGTAAGTTCCCTTTACATGTAGATATTGAGGTTTCTGCAAGGTGTGACATGGCATGTCCTATGTGTCCTCGTCGTCACGTTGATATTTCAGAATATGATCATATGGAATTTGATCTTTTTAAACGAATAGTTGATGAATGCTATGACAATAAACTATATTCTGCTCGCTTAAGCTGGAGAGGTGAATCATTAACTCACCCAGATTTTTTAAAATTTGTTCATTATATAAAATGTATTAAACATATTCCTAATGTATCCTTCTTGACAAATGGGCATAAAATGACAGAAGAAATTGCAAAAGGTCTTGTTGACTATGGACTTGATTATGTTTCTTTTTCTGTTGATGGTATTGGTGAAATATATAGTAAAATAAGAGCACCTGCCAAATTTGAATCTGTATATCAAGGAATTGTTACTTTAAAAACAATAAGAGATAGTCTGAAAAAAAGAAGACCTCAAATAAGGGTAGCAGGACTATGGCCCGCTATTGCACAAAACCCTGATGAATACTTTAAAAAAATTGGAAAAGTTGCAGATAAGATTGTATCTAATCCAATTAAAAACTATAATACTTCCAAGGCAGAATTTGTATCAGATTATGTCTGTCAATTTCCATGGCAACGTTTATTTATAGGATTTAATGGATTGGTTCAGCCATGTTCAAATAGTATTGAACGTCTTTATATTGGCAGCCTCACTAAAAATACTATAACAGAAGTCTGGCATGGAAAAGAAATGGAAAACTTAAGGAAAGCGCATTTAAATAAAAATACCATTAATTATTTTGCATGTTCGAAATGTAGTTATAAAGTTAAGACTGATTATATTGGACAATTTAAAAAAGATTGGAAGAATTGGAATCCAGAAGTTTATAAAAAAAAATAAAGGAGTAGCTGTGTTACAATTTAAAATTGAAAATTCTAATTGGATTTCAGGGTCACCAAATTCTGCATTTTTCTTTGATGAACTAATGGAATTTTTAGAAGATTCACTCCCAGATGATTTAAAAAATATATTTATTGAAAATGTAATAAAACCTTTAGATACTTTATATAAAAAAAAATATAAAGATACTGCACTAACTGAGTCATTGAATGTTGAAAGAGAATTCAGATTTTATATTCCTTTTGAAATTATAAAATCTGCAATACCGGCTTTGAAATGGTTTATATCAAAACATATTGAAAAAAAGGATTATATAAATACTGCTGAAGAAATAATCAAACTATTTCAACTTACTGAAAATACAAATAATAGAATTTATATTGCTACAATTTAAGCTATGTGTAACTCGATAATTATATTACAAGCAAGAATGGGTTCAAGTCGTTTCCCAGGTAAAGTTATATATGACATACAAGGAATTCCACTTATTTCACATTGTATCAGAAGGTTAAGGCTAATTGATGAAAATGTAGCTCTAATTGTTGCAACATCAGATTTAGAAATCGAAGAACCACTTGTAGAGATCGTTAAAAAAGAGAACTGTTTCTTTTTTCGTGGTGATGAACAAGATGTATTGGACAGATTTTATAGACTGGCTTTAAGTTTTCTTTGTCCTGATTATATCATAAGGGCAACTGGTGACAATCCCCTGATTGATCCTTACGAGGCAAAAAAGATTATAAAAAAAATAAACGAAAAAAATTGGGATTATATTGCTGGTTTTAGTGATGATTCAATATATGGCCTTCCAAAAGGTGTAGGATTAGAGGCATTTTCGATGAAAGCTTTATCATATGCCTGGAATAATGGGAAAAAACTAAAGTATAGAGAACATATTAATGAATTTTTTTTTGATAATCAGGATAAATTCAATATCTTCAATATAAAATGCGAGCAGCAAAATTCTTACCCAGACCTTAATCTTAGTGTTGATACTTACGAGGATTTACGTTTTCTACTTACCATAAGTAAAAAAATAGGAAAACCTTTGATAGACCTTACTACAGAAGAAATAATTTTTTTCCTTCAAAGCGAAAGACCAAAAAATGTTTACCAATAAACGTATTAGAATTATACCGCGATTAGATGTAAAAGGACCTAACGTAATTAAAGGAGTTCATCTTGAATGCTTAAGAGTTATGGGGTTACCAAAGGATTTAGCAAGTCATTATTATGAAACAGGAGCAGATGAAATCATATATATTGATATTGTTGCCAGTTTATACCAAAGAAATAATCTGATTGATATTGTCAAAGAGGCCTCAAAAGAAATATTTGTTCCTATGACTGTTGGAGGAGGACTTCGATCTTTAGATGACATGGAAGCTGTTCTTAGAGCTGGTGCTGATAAAGTTGCAATAAACACTGCAGCCATCAATGACCCAAACTTAATAACAAAAGGTGCTAAGGAGTATGGATCTCAATGTATAGTTGTTTATATAGAAGCAAAAAAACAACCTGATGGGAACTGGGAAGCATATACAGATAATGGAAGAAATGAAACAGGTTTTAATGTAATAGATTGGGCAAAAAAAGCTGAAGAATATGGCGCAGGAGAAATACTAATAACTTCTGTTGATAAAGAAGGAACAGCTAAAGGGTTTGATATTAAGCTAATCAAAAGTATAAGAGAGGTTGTTAATATCCCTATCATAGCCTCTGGAGGAGCAGGTAGTTTTGATCATATTAAAGATTGTATTGTTCAATGTAATGTTGACGCAATAGCAACAGCTCATTTACTACATTATAATAAATTATCAATTCCTGAAATTAAAGATCAATTATATAGAGAAGGGATAAAAGTGCGGATAAATCATGGCTAAAAAATCTATCATATCAATAATTGACTATGAAGTTGGAAATTTAAGAAGTATAACCAATTCAATAAATAAAATAGGCTATAAAACGAAAATAATTAGCACTCCAGATGATATTCTTTTATCTGATTACCTAATTTTACCAGGGGTAGGTGCGTTTGAAAAGGGGATGCAAGGGTTAAAAAAGAATAATATGAACGACGCTATTATTGAATATGCTAAAAGGGGTAAACCTCTACTTGGTATTTGTTTAGGTGCCCAAATATTACTTTCTAAAAGTGAAGAATTTGGAATCTGGAAAGGCTTGGATTTAATTCCAGGTCGTGTTGTCTCATTTTTATCATCAATTGACAATAATAGTAAACAATACTACCCTATTCCACAAATGGGTTGGAATTCTGTTAATTTTATTGACTCTGAATTTGAAAAAAGCTTGAAACCATACAACGCTATTGAATTATATTTTCTTCATAGCTATTACATGTTGCCTCAAAATGCCTCAGATATTGCGGCGACAACTGAATATGCAGGATTAGAATACTGCTCAATTATAAAACGTCAAAATACATATGGTTATCAATTCCATGCAGAAAAAAGTGGAGAAATGGGATTAAAGTTATTAGAATTATTTTGTACATTACCATAATAACAACTATATAATTAAGGTGTATAATATGTCAAAAAATAAATATGAAGTCTACTATGGGCTGCCAGAAGAAGTTAGATTTTGTAAGAGATGCGTTGTTTCTAATCAACGCCCTATGTCTGCAAGAGAATTTACTATTGATGCGAAAAATGAAAAAAAAGAAACAATGATTTTTAACGACGGATTATGTCATGCCTGTCAATATGCTGATATGAAAGATGATAGTATTGATTGGGAAGACAGAGAGCTTCAACTTCAACAGTTATGTGATAAGTACCGGAGCAAGGATGGTTCTTATGATGTAATAATACCAGGTAGTGGAGGTAAAGATAGTGGATTCCAGGCGCACATATTAAAACATAAATATGGAATGCATCCTTTGACTGTCACTTGGTCTCCTCAGATGTATACAGATATCGGCTGGAAAAACTTAATGAATTGGATCACTATAGGCGGTTTTGATCATTATCTTTTTAACCCTAATGGAAGTATATATCGGCTACTAACAAAAATATCTTTTGAAAAGTTATTTAATCCTCTTCAGCCTTTTATTTATGGACATAAATATATTGGTCCTAGAATGGCAATTATGAATAATGTAAAACTTGTTTTTTACGGCGAAAATGTTGCCGAATATGGTAATAAAATAACAGATAATAATACACCTTATAAACAGCCTGAATTGTATTCCATAGAAAAGGTTGATTTTGATAAGCTTTTTTACAGTGGGATGCGTTTATCTGATTTAATGAAAGAATACAATTTATCTGTTAATGATATGAAAGCTTTTCTCCCTTTAGAAACAAATGAAATAAAAAAGCATAATATAGAGTTTCAATGTCTTGGATATTATATCAGATGGACGCCTCAGGAATCATATTATTACGCTATTGAAAACACAGGCTTTGAACCAAACCCTAAAAGAGTTCAAGGCAGTTATACAAAGTATAAAAGTATTGATGCAAAAATGGATTGGATTCATTTCTATACATATTTTATGAAATTTGGAATTGGCAAAGCTACTATGGACGCTTCTCAAGAAATCCGAAATGGTCATATTACAAGAGAAGAAGGTGTTTCCCTTGTTCAAAGATATGATGGAGAATTCCCAAGTGATTATTTTGAAGACTTTTTAGATTATATTAATATTACTGAAGATGAATTTTGGTTAAGAGCAGATAAAGCCAGGTCTCCTCATTTATGGAAAAAAGAAAATGGCGAGTGGAAGCGGAGGTATATTGTTTCATAAATTTCTCTATATATATATAATCGCTTTGTTTGGAGGCCTACTTGATTGATGATTGATATCGCATTAATAGGATTTGATTTAGATATTATCGATTTGATTGAAACGAGCCCATCATATAGACTTAAAGGTTTTATTGATGTAGCTGACATCTCAAGAGATTTGAATATTATGGATATCAAATATTTGGGTAGGGATGAAGATTGGAATGAAATACTGAAAAATAACGCTCAATTGAAATTGGTTATAGCTATGGATGTTCCAAAGATTAGGAAACAAATATATGATAAGTATGATAAAAATATTATAGTTACTTTAGTGTCATCACTTTCTCATATTTCAAAAAGAGCATCTATTGGCATAGGGTGCATTATACAACATAGTGTAAATGTAATGCCATACAGCAAAATTGGAAATGGATGTTCTCTTAATGTGAATTCAGCCATTCATCATGAATCGACATTAGGTGATTTTTCGATTCTTGCGCCTGGAGCGCTTGTTCTTGGTAGAGCAAATATTGGAGATCAGGTATATATAGGGGCAGGAGCTATAATAAAACAGAATTGTACAGTAGGTTCAAACTCGACGGTAGGAGCTGGAGCAGTAGTAGTCAGTGATATTCCTGAAAATTCTACTGTTGTTGGTGTTCCTTCTAATCGTTTTTTATAGTAGAGAATAATTATAAAAGTTCATGCTTCATTATACATCAAAGTATGGGAAATATATTAGAGTTATCATGTACAAGTATTTGATAATAAAAAACAAATGAAAAAACAAATAAAAATAACAGAACAAAACGCTTTATTTACAGTTTTATTACTATATGATAGATCATGGAGTGAAGTTGAATGGATCTTACCAGTTCTGTATATGTTAAAAAAAAAAGCAAACCTGTATTTTTTAGCTATACTTTCAGATCATTGGTTAGATTTTAATAAAGAAAAAGGTGGTAATCTAACATTATCTGAAGAATTTTCAAAAATTACCAATGAAATTAAATTTTATAGTAAAAATCAAATTTCAATAAAAAGACCTGATAAAATACGATTAATTCTATGTACCTTTCAAAACTCACCATTTAAAAACTATATAATAAATAGTTTTCCTCAGGCAAAAGTTATTCGTCATCCCCAGGGTAATGAATTGGGTTTCTTACAAAATTTTAATCATCCAAGGAATTTTAATAATTGGGATGACTTAACACCAGATCATGATTTAATGCTAAATACTATTGAATCAGCAGCTCATTTACGTTTTGCAGAATATTATGATGCAAAAATAGCAATAGTAGGTGCTCCAAGATTTGATTCATGGTGGACAAAAAAATTATGCCAAAGGCTTGATTTTCTTAAAAGCCATGAGGTTACACAGTCAAAAAAGACGAATAAAGTTTTCCTTTTTGTTGACTCTGGTCCAAAAAGAGAATTACCTGGGTATGAATATGAATATGTTTTTTTATCAGTTGTTAGTACTGTACTTTCCTATAAAGATTCAATATTATTAATAAAGCCTCATCCTAGACAAAGTTTATTATTTTATCAAAAACTATTAATAAAATATGACTCATCCAGGTGGTATATATCTTCTTTTACTGTACTTCAGCTTGCCTCAATTTCAAATATGATTATTTCAGTCACTTCGTCGACAATTTCGGATAGTTTAGCTTTAAATAAACCTGTTATTGAATTTAACCCATTTGTTGCACCAACAGAAGCTTTTAATATTAATCAAAATGGACGTATACAGTCAAAATATAGTTTGTTAGGAATGAGCGTTCACGTTAGAACAAAAGAGGACTTTTATACCTGGGTCGAAGACTTTTTTAATAATAAAAGTAAGCATGTTTGGGAAAATCAACAAATTGCATTTAGAAAATATTTTCCTAAAGATGATAATGCTTCTCAAAGGGCAGCCAATATCATATTAAACTATTTGTCAACAGATCGAACAGATATAAAAGATAGACCAAAAATCTACAGGGGTTATTCTCCTATTACAAGTCAAAACAGCTTTTTTCTGAATGGAAAAAATTTGAAATTAAGAATTATGCGAATTCAAGGCATATCAACGCCTATAAATTTTAATATTATAAAGGAATTTCGAGATTTTTTTGACTGTGACACCTTTATTGCTACTGGTCTATTCAATCCGCATCTTGCAAAAGCAGCCAGTGTGATTTTTAATGAAGTATATTTTATTGAATCAAAATCAGACTTGTATCAACCTTATTCATTTAACTGTTTAAAAAATTGTAAAAATTTCCAAATAATCAACTCTTCAGATATTATAAAATGTATCTTACATAATGCAAAAGGAAAAGCTCTTTTCTGGTTAAGTTCACATGATGGTGACAATCATGCTTTTACATTGAAAACAAATGCGGCAATTATCAAAGAAATAGAAGCTATTAAGTACAGTAATATTCAAGATCCCGTAATATTAATTAATAACATGAAATTTTTTCAACATTTAAAAACCAATAATAATAAATCAAATACATCAGCAAAAAATGCATATGAAGAAATTCTTAAAATCAACCAAAACTATCAATTTGCTGTTTTAGGAGATATAGCCATAGCGTATATGCCAAATCAATGTGTATTTCAATCAGAGGCAGTAAAAAAGATAACCTTAAGCCAATTATATATGGGGTATGAAGATGCTTTTGAAGCAGATAACTATATCACTTTTAAATTAAAAGGTATGGAACGTGAAGTAATTAAAACTCTATGTAATGATTATTTTTCGCATGAAGTGAAAAGCACAGGCGGCTTATATAATTATTGGAATGGGCTGATTAATTATGGAGATAGAGAATATAATACAGCTAAATATAACTTTTTTGATGCTATTAGCAATGGATATAACAGTATAAATGTTTATTGGCTCCTTGCTATAAGTGCCTTTTATGGGAATGATAATGACCTTGCAATAAAACAATTAAAATTTATTATGGATAATGCACCTGATTTTAAACATGCAAATCAATTATATAGCAGAATAAGGACTAACTATTTAAAATTATAATAAAATTAAATCACGTTTGGTAAAATTGTTAGCCTATTGAAATTATTAAAAGGGAATAAGAAACACAACTTTTTGTATTGACTTAACTCATTAAATTTATTTACCATATGAGCAACTGTCGAAATCATTGTTAAAAAGCGTACAAATAAAAATTATCATGTAAATTGAATTCTCGTCAACTTTTTTTTCAAAAAAAAGGAATATGAACGTTCAACTTTGGTTTTTCATGGAATGAAACATGTCATATTTTAGTAATCGCATTTTTTTAGACCAAATGATTTGATGATCAAGTGGGCATAATTTGTGCCATGAAAAACCAAAGTTGAACGTTCATACATAGATATAGTGCTCTGTCAAAAAATCTTTGATCGAAGTCAGGCAATTTAAAATGCCAATTATAAAAACCATTTGAAACATTTTTAAATAATAATAATAAAGGCATTGATCAATATTAAATAGATTAACTATAATTAATATTGAGGCATTTCAAATAGCAGTTTTTTACACAAAAATTTATGTAATGGAGCTTTAGAAAAATATGAATATTCTTATTGCAAATCTTAAATCCGATATTCCAATATTAAACGATGACGATGAAACCCTTCTCTTGAAAAGCAGATTTGAAACCCTTCACTTTCCAATAGGATTAGGTATTTTAGCTACTATTTTAAAAAAAGAGGGATATACAATCGAAACGTATGATAGTTACATACATGGTATTGAGTTATTCTATGAAAAAGTTACACAGATGAAGCCAGACGTAATTATGATGACTGGATATCTTGGTAACTATTTCTATCGATTTATTAAAAAAGTTTCTAAATTGCTAAAACAAATATCTCCTTCATCAATTCTTCTGCTGGGTGGGCCAGGCGCATCAACTATTCCTAAATTATTCATCGATAACACAGATATTGATTATGTATGTATGGAGGAAGGAGAAGAGTTGATTGTCGAATTGTTGGCTGCATTGCAAGGCAAGTATCCAGTTGAGGAAGTAAAGAGTGTTTACTATCGAAATAAAAATGATCAGAGTTGTTTTACCGGAGTTCGAGATAGATTTGACAAGTTGAGTGTTTGGCCAGATTATGATGCATTTCCCATCAAAAAATATATCGAGTATTTAAATAAAACAGGACGGTGTTGGGAAATTTCTGCATCAAGGGGGTGTACAAATCGATGCAAGTTCTGCAAACACGGTTTTCAGTCAAAAACAACATTCTATCCAATTCCTGAAGTAATTCAACATATGCAATATGTTTATGATACATACGAAATTAAAAGGTTTAATTTTCTTGATGACAATTTTCTTTTTAGCAAAAATCGCATTACAAAATTTTTAAGTGCTCTTGAAGCTCAAAATTATGATTTTGAATGGCGATGTATCGGTCGTGCTGATGGCATAACAGTAGAACTTATATCCGCTATGAAGGAAAGAGGGTTGTTTGGAATTGGATTTGGAATAGAGTCAGGATCACAAAAAATGCTTGATGTGTACAAAAAGCGGATAAATATTCAAAAAGCAAAAGAAAAATTGCTTCAAATTAGAAAATTTATTGATTTTCATGCGTCGTCTATTATTGGGGGCCCTGGAGAAAATTGGGGTACTATTGAAGAAACAGTTAAATTTATTGATGATTTAGAATTATTCAACACAAGCATTGCCATTTTAACAGTATTTCCAGGGACCCAATTTTATGATGATGCAATAGAACAAGGATTAATTCAAGATCAAGAAGCATATTGTGATAATTTAGGTTTAATCTATCGTCAACCATACATAAATATGAGTGATCTTACCGACGAAGAGCTTTTTGAGGCGCGCAGATTGATCTATAAAACAGCACAGAAATACGGTGAATACGTGTAAAAGAGCTACTACCGAAAGCTACATTTTAAAGATAACTTTATTTAAATAAGGATAACAGCAAAATATGAAAATTAACATAAGAGAATGAATGAATCAAGTGATCCCCTTGTTTCAATAATAAAAATACAGAATCTTGACTAAATAGTATCTGGCCGAAAATTGCTTAATCCATTGAATTAAAACAGAATAGCTGTAGTTTTTTGAAACGAATATTTTCAAACAGGCAAAACTTATGCCAAACATATCAGTCTAAATTATTATAAAATAAATATATTTGACATTACAGGCATATTTTATTGGCCTCTCAAAATCTTCGTTTTTAGAATTCGATCTAACGCTTTGCTATAATAAGCGATATCAGCATATTCGTTCAGACACTAAATAAATTTTAACTTTTTAATAACATAGTCATAAAATATTTATGCAATATCATAATATGGCAAATAATATACCAAAATCAAATGATTTTATTGTTTTACTGCTGTTTGATAATACATACATCAAATTAGATTGGATTTTACCTGTTATTTTTAAATTAAAAAAAGAAAAACAGTCCTGGCATTTTATTGCTGTATTATCTCAGAACTCGAATTTAAATGAAACTGATAAAAATTCAACTTTGGATGCACTTAGGCAAATTGCTGACAAAATTGTTCAATCTAAAAAAGAAATAGATGTTTTAATTTCGTATTATAAAAAGAGTGTTCGTTTGATCATGCATAATTTTTATGAAACTTCTTATATGAATAGAATCAAAAGCCATTTCCCATATGGAAAAGTTGTATTATATCCAGATGAAACAGATATTGCAATAATACAGCGGTTTAACTCCAGAAGAAAGTTTAATGACTGGAAAGATACAACACCGAATCATGATTTGATGTTAATTTCTACTTTGTCATCTGCTCAATACTGCTTTGAAGAATATTTTGATGCCAAAATTTGTATTGTTGGTTCTCCTAAGTATGATCCATGGTGGATTAATAAGTTGTGCGAATCTCAAAAATTTCAAAACAGCATAGAACTAAGAAAATCAAAAAAAGCAGAAAAGGTCTTTCTTTTTATTGATTCTGGTCCTACAAAGGAAATGCCTGCTGATATCTATGAATATATGGTTGAATCAATCCTTAATACTGTATTCTCTTATAATAATTCAATATTATTAATAAAGCCTGAACCTGATCAAGACCTTTCCATCATAATGAAAATATTATCTCAATATGATTCTGACAGATGGATTATATCTTCTTTTAATACGATTCAATTGGCATCAATTTCTCAAATGGGCATATCTGTTACATCCTCGATGATTTTAGATGTTTTAGTAATGGAAAAGCCAGTTATTGAGTATAATCAATTTATAGATCCATCAGAAGCTTTTAATGTTGATAAAGATGGACGAATGCAATCAAGATATAATTTATTGGGAATGTCTGTCAGGGCCAGGACAAAAGACGATATCAAGCTATTGGTTCAAGATTATTTCAGCAATAATAATAACCCAATATGGAAGAATCAATTCAAAGCATTTAAAGAATATTTCCCCCAAAATGATATTTATGTGTCCCAGAGGACTGCTTATGTAATAATGAATCTTATTGACCCAAGAGAAGGGCTAAATTTAGGAGTACTTCCTGCTATTTACAAAGGCTGGTCACCAATTACGAATGATCAAAACTTTTTTCTTGATAAAAAAATTTGGAAGCTAAAATTTAAATTAACAAACATTGATGGAATAGCCATACCTATTAATTTCAATGTATTAAAAGAATTACGAGATTTTTTTGAATGTGATATATTTATTGCTACTGGTACAGTAAATATTCATCTGATTAAAGCTGCAAATAAGCTATTTAAAAAAGTATACTTTATTGAGTCAAGCTCTGATTTATATCAGCCTGCTTCTTTTAATGTTTTACAAAATTGCAATAATTTACATATTATTAATTCTAAAAAGATTCTAAAATATGTTTTACAAAATATTGATGGAAAAATTCTTTTTTGGCTTAGTTCACATGATGGATGTAAATTAACAAAACATAGAAAAACAAATACACCTATTATTGAAGAGTTAGAAGTAATTAAAGAGAGTAATATATACAATTCTATAATATTAATGAACAACATGAAATATTTTCAACCAATAAAAGAGGATCCATTTGAAACCGGCATTAGCCGTAAATACCCTTCTTCTTTTCAGGCATATAAAATAATGCTTGAAATAAATAAAAATTATGCATTTGCAGTATTAGGTAATATTGCAATTGCCTACATATCAGATAATTCTGTTTCAATGTCAAAACCACTAAAAGCAATAACAATAAGTCAACTGTATTTAAATGCCAATGAAGCAATTAATGCAGAAGAATTTATTGCTTTTCACTTAAAAGGCAATGAACGTGAATTATTAAAACATATGTATAAAGATAATTCTTCATTTGAAGAAGATGGTATCGGTGGATTATACAATTTTTGGAGTGGATTAATTTATTATGGAGAAAAAAATTATTCTACTGCACAAAACCAATTTATTAAAGCAGTAGAAAATGGGTTTAATAGTCAAAGAGCCCAGAAATTAATTGCTAAATGTTCTATTTTTTTAAATAAATAGGGTTCAAGTTAATCAAACTCAATGTTCAAGTTTTTTTTCAATGCCGGAACGTCGCAGATGCATTCCCACGAAAAGCGGGGGAAAGAGGACGTTTGTATTAGCTTGTCAGTAATGAATTAGATAATAATGTGTTAACTGGATATTGAAGGATGCCCTTATTTTTATAGTGAATTAATATTTAAGTATTTTATGCTTATGTTGACAAATACCGCATAGGTCTATAAGTTTTGGTATTTTTCAATAACAATCTGAAATTACATAGTTTCAGTGAAAAATCAGCACCTTTGGCATTTTATTAATTTTTCAGATGGTTATACATGATTTTTTCAAAATTCCAAAACTTGTAGACCTATGCGCTTTTAAAATCGCTGTTTTTAAGGAAAGCACTTTTGAGACAGGGCACTAGAGATTTATCTATATTCAAAGTTTATAGTTCTGTTACGTTTAAAAAAAATCGCCAACTATTTTGGATTGGAGATTAATAAATGATAAATGATATTACAATTGGAAACAAGCTCATTGGTTCAAATCGTCCCGTATTTGTTATCGCTGAGGCAGGAGTTAACCATAATGGAGATATTGATTTGGCAAAAGAACTTATTAGTGAAGCCAAAAATGCCGGAGCTGACTGTATTAAGTTTCAATCATTTAAGGCAGATAGAGTTGTACTTGACAATGCGCCAAAAGCACAATACCAAAAAAAAACAACCAACCCAGCAGAGTCACAACTTAAAATGCTAAAAAAACTTGAATTAAGTGAAGAAGCTCACAAAATTCTGTTCGATTATTGCCAGGAAATCGATATTATGTTTTTATCAACACCTTATAATAAAAAAGATGTTGATCTGCTGCACCAATTAAATGTTCAAGCATATAAACTTTCATCTTTGCATATTGTTGAGCCAGCATTTATTGAATATGTTGCGAGTA
>Ga0272440_1000207_pt1 | contig 48858 bp, 21 predicted proteins | sample SSMMMBAug17_FD_192440 | JGI IMG/M metagenome (GOLD analysis project Ga0272440, IMG submission 192440) | Marine sediment archaeal communities from Little Sippewissett salt marsh, Falmouth, MA, United States - SSM-MMB-Aug17 | ecosystem: Environmental > Aquatic > Marine > Wetlands > Sediment ...
ATTTTTGTTTAATATCGGGAAGGGTAAAAAGAATTGTTGATATTAAAAAGAAGAAAAAAATTAAAAAAAGGATCAACGATAAGCGATGAAATATCGTCACTCTAAACATATTAAATCTCCTTAACCAAAGACATCTGAAAATTTATCTGCTTTTGTCCCTGGCCTTTTTCCGGCCATAATCCAAAGAAAAGTACTCAAAATAAATTGTTGATAAGGAATGCGCTGAAAATAAGTTTCCCATTATAAATATTGTTCGTTTTGAGGTAATTGTACTGTAGAGACGTAGCATGCTACGTCTCTACACGACCTTATTATTTTGTACGATCATGAAAAATGAGCATGTTATTTTCCGAGCATTCCTAGAATCAAATAAACGAAATAAATTAAGGGGTTCAGATTCAATTTGATAATAAAAGATAATAATTACATCCAGGTTACTTTTGGGGCTTGACGTTTAGGGATTCTGTGATATTTGAATTTGGGATACCCGAGAGCCAATCCTGCAAAAACTGCATGATTGGCTGGGAGATTCAAAAAGTCTTTTAAAGGCGCATAATTATTTGCTGCTCTCATAAAAAAACCTGTCCAAAATGAACCGATGCCATATGACATAGCAGCCAGTTCAAGAGAAGCAGTCGCAATGCAAGAGTCAGTAGCAGGATTTAACGCATCTTTTGCAACATGGGCAATGGCAATAAGTGGCGCATTTCGGAGTATCATGTCTTCTCCCTCCTTCCACGCAGCTACAATATCGGGAAAGGCATCAATTTCTTCAAACCACTGAATAGTCAATCCTGCCATTTCACGAATTTTTGCACGATCATCAACCAGTTTCCAGTGGAGCGGTTGTGTATTTTTGGATGATGGTACCCAGCGAATCATATCCATGAGATGGCCAACTATCTCTCTTTCAATGGATTTATCTTTGTAAACCCTTACTGATCTTCGGTTCTTAAGAAGTGCCTCCATTGTCTGCGGATCCACAATGATATTATTTTGGCTCACGTCGCAACTATCTGGAGAAACCCCATTTAGAGACACAGCACCGGACGGGCATATCGCCAGACAATGACCACAAACCATGCAGTTTGCTTCTCCCCCCTCAATCATTTCTGGAATGCCGCTTTCATTTTCCCTGAGAAGATTGAAAGGGCACTCAATAATACAAATGTTATCTTTTTTGCATTTTTCCGCATTGATTTGAATTAATTTCATTTTTCCTCCAAATTAATTAAATATTTAATATTCAAGTATTTTCTTTACAAACTGGTGCTGGAGCTATCTGAAAAAACTATCATACTTTTTATTAATATTAAAGTTAAAATAAATCAAATTGAAAGAAAAACGATAGCATTCCCTGATCTAAAAAATGCGGATAGGTTTCGTTTGACAGGTAAAGGCAGGAGGGCTGTCTGAGAAATCATTGATTAATTTTGAAAGATTTTTTTATATTCTGAAAATTCTGATTCTAAACAATACACGAGCAATTATTCCAACGTTAACAATTCATTTGGTTTTCCCTTTTGGAGATGTTTCCGGTAAGCTTGCTTGTTATGGGTTCAAGTACAATTTCACTTGCTAACGCACGCAGCTAAGTAAGGAATGCTCGAAAAATAAATTCCTCATTTACTTATGTGCGAAGAACGTGTAGGGGCGAACCTTATGTTCGCCCATCGTACATAGGAACGAAAGCGTTATTCGTTCGAGGGCGAACATAAGGTTCGCCCCTACATCGGGCTGGCACATAAGTAAATGGGGAACTTATTTTTCGAGCATTCCTTAGCAATCGATATTGAACTTGAACCCATTTCAAGCAGGTTTAAAGGAAGGACACGATTGATGCCCTCTTTTTAATATTCATATCGAGAAGTTTTCTGAAAGCTCCCCGAAGATCCAGGCGCAACAAGACCTGTTGCTCCAGTCGTTTTGGCCGGCTTAAAGGTAAAATCGACCCCTCTTATAGTACTCTCTCTACCCATTATTAAATAGATCCGAAATGGATTATTTGTCTCTGGATCACTTTTATCTCGGTATGTACCTGAAGCGATCATTGTATCCGGATAATCACATATGGTCACATCTGCATCCAGCACTTTGTATTCGCCATCAGAAAGTTTATATGTGTTATACGACAGCAAAGATCCCTGAATGGGTGGATTGCCATTTTTATCCTGTACATAAATTTCATAGAGAAAATAGGCTGAAGTGTCTGGATTGCCCCATAATTTTTGCTCCTTGACTGTCATCACGCAGGTATCACTGAACAAGACCGGTCGTCTGGCCATGATTAGATTGGACAGGCCGATTTTACTTTCCTGCCAGTTTAACTTGCCTGTCGCTAAATTACTGAAACTGTCTGTGACATAAAAATTTATTCCTTCACCACCAATATACATTTTTGTTGGTGTTGTTCGATGTTCAAGTGTATTAAAGTCATCTGATATATCTGTTGCAATCACGTGTTGTGCAAAGAGAGATATATCTCCCGGTGGTTCATAGGTTGGCAATCCAGGAACTTCATCGACTCTTGTCCACGATCCAGAAGGAACATACGTTTGAAGATCAACCGAATAGACACTTCCAACTGCATGTGGCTCCTGTACACCCCAGAAATAGGTCAGTGCATATAATCGAGACTGCGTGCCATAATCATCATATAAAAGCAGATCCTTTATTTCCATACTTGAATCTCTGATTGTTCGGAATGAAAATTTATCACCCATTTGAAAATCTTTTTCACCATCAATGATATACAGCACCATTTCTGTATATTCAGATATTGCGCCCACTGTTGCAGTCAAACGCACACCTGATGATGATCCGGTAACAGAGAATTTGCCGCCATTCTTTTCCTCGGCCACACATTCCAGGAACCATGTTTCAGTGCGGGTGTTCGTGGTATCATCTGGTAATGTTGCAATCACAGTGCCATTGCCAACATTTTCAAAATTCGCTGTTGGATTTGTTGTGCTCAAACCATATCCCAAACCTGTATTGTGTTGCGTCCAACTAACGCCTCTGTTATGAGAATACCAGATACCGGCATTTTTTGTTCCGGCAATGATTACCATATCAGCGTTATCAGAACGTATTTTATAGATTTCCAGTGTTGTAATATTGTCACCTTCAAAGTTTTTTGTTTCAGTCCAGACCCGTCCACCATCCACACTCTTGAACACACCTGTAGAAGTCGCTGCATACAGTTCGGCTGTCAGACCATGTGTTTCAGGCACTTTTACGATATCTTGAACCGATTTACCACATCCCAAACCTCCGGATGATGCATTAAATGAAAATGTATCATTATGGCCAAATGCTTTTGATCCCGATATAATAATAAATTCGACTTCTTCGTTGTCTGTACGATAGTAAAGATTGTTTGATGCCGGGATCCCTTGCATCCCAGAGATGGAGCCTCTTACTTCCCATTCACCTGCCAGATAAAACACGCAATTCTCGCCAATACTTGATGTTATCTGAGCATTTTCATATACTGTAAAAGACAATGGTGTGGATTGATCAAATACAGCTACCCGGTTTTCATCAAGATTTGCGGTATAGTTTTCAGTTCCTGAAGCATTTGTCAATCCCCAGTGATCATCGTCTATCTTTCTGGCGGTCCAGCTTTCAGGGGAAATTTTATCTTGAATCTCAACTGTTTCAGAAAATGACGCATTACTGTTATTGTCTTTACTTTTGTATGATACCACATACTGCAATGTCCATGTCTGCCCTTTGGTGCTGCATGATAGATTTGGACGCCGCAGATAGCCATTTCCTTTGTTGTTGGGATTGGAATAGGCATCAGATTCAGACAGTAATACTGTATCTCCTGATGGCGATGTATCGCCCAGCTCCAGGAAAGTGTCGCCACCATCTTTTGAATACAGAATCCCCTGTCCATCAGTGCCAATCCAGATAAATTTTGAATAGCCATCGTAGTCATCACACAGAATTGTTTTTACTGCACTGTTCATTCCCCATAACAATCCATTCCATTCTTCGGTATTATTGCTGTTCCAGTTCAATCCGCCATCCAGACTTCGGTAGACATTTCCTCTGCCCAGAAAACCGGTTGCAACATAAACATTATTGGGATTGGCTGGATCAACAGTAAGATCATTGATATAGGGATCAATTACATTTTGTCCGGCATATTCAGAGGACCGACTGATATTCACCCATTCCCCACCTGAATCAATGGATTTATAAACACCGCCACCATTCGTTCCTGCATAAATGATGCTGCTATCTCCAGGAGAGACCGCCATGCAGGTAATATGGGTTGTTCGTCCGCCATTGTTGGCTTCAGCAGTTAAATAGACAAATCCCTGAAGAGGTTCTGGATTGGTTCCAGTTGATATCAATGTATTTGATGCGATACCATTGAGTGTTACCGCAATATTTGGTTGAAACAAACCACCGGTATTATAAGTTTTAAACGAAATAACTGTGTTGTCTGGAATCATATTACCATACACATCACCGGCATTGATCGTCACCTGGTTTTCCAGAAATGAATTATAAAGACCAGATATATTGTTAAATTTCGCAGAAATACCGAATTCTTCACCCACTGGCGGCCCGGCATTAATCGCTACCTGACTGGTATTCGTACTGATACTGGTATCATTGTAATACACAGCCTTGATACTGACAGGCCCAGACTTGAATCCACTTCGCAGAATGGTACTGACCTTTCCATCTTTTGTGTAGGCAAATGAAGGCTGAATATCCTCTCCGCCTTCAGGTCCGCTGTTAATTGAAAAAAGAATTTTATAACCATCAGATACCATCTGCCCGCTGGAATCTTTGACATCAAATACAATCTGTGATGTCGATACACCACCTGTTCCCTTAATATTAATTGATGCCGGATCCGGTGAATTTTCACCAATAATAATAAATGATGGCGGCGGTTGAATATCCAGACTTTCATATCCAGACACTTCATTGGTGTCAAACGTGCCATTGATATTTTGATCCCATATGGCAGTAATACGCACAGAATCCCCGATGTTGGCGCCAATAAAGTTGGCTTTGGCTTCGCCATTGATAACTTGCGCGGTAAATTGTGATGTACCGCCATTGGTCAGCATGTCGTTGGTCACATCAGTATATTCAATAAAACCCCCCATTGCTGTATTATCAATCTGAAACAATACAATTGCATTTTCATTCACATTACCGGTAACATCCCTGGGAATTGCTGTCACACAGGCATAGGCTTTTCCTGTTCCCAGAATGGAGTTGGGCACAATTGATACTGTCATACTGCCGCGTGTATAGCGAATGACTATTTCTGATGTTCTCCCGCCAGCCTCAGCTCTTATAGTTACTGGATCCGATGTTGTTCCTGATGTCAATATGGCCCGTGCGACCCCACCGGCTGTCAATCCAGTTTCTTCAATACTTCCCTTTTCAGCAGTCCATCCCACAATACTGAAATTCACAGTAGTGCCATCCGGAACATTTCCACCGCCGGCAAGACTGACAGTGGCGAAAACTGTGGCTTTGCTCTGACCATCCATTGGCAGGCTTTCCGGTTCAATGGACAGTTCAATGCCTGAAATTGGTGGTCCTGTCAGATTAATGGTTTCATAGGCTTCCACTCCATTTGAGATTACCGCATGAATATTGGCCACCTCATTATTTGGCAGGGATGATGGCGATGTATAGATAAACGTTACAAAACCATTTTGCGTATAATCCACACGTTTATTTAATACACCATGATCCACTGAAATATTAACCGCTTCATTATCTGACACAGGATTGCCTGTTGCATCCAATACAGTAATCAATATTTCGCTTTGACTTTCACCATCAGCCGGCAAACTAACTGGTTTGGGATTGATTAGGATCTGACTGGCCGTACCTGCCACAAATTCCACGACAGTATTGACTTTGATAACGCTTGATTCAGCGGATACAATTGCTTTGCCCAGTTTATCAGAGCTGAACAATTTAACCCTTGCATAACCGGTATTTGTAACCGCAGTGTAGATTCTCACGCCTGCAATCGCGGGTGTGCTGTTTGATGTCAACGCATTGGCATTAGTGAGACTTCCTGCGGTTGTCTTAAATATTACCGGCATGCCGTCCTTGACAAGATTGCCACTGTTGTCCTGAAGGTTGGCTTCAATGAATGTCCATCGATCATGGCATTCGATACTGTTATTATCACAGGATATGCCGCCTGCCGCAATCTGTTTTCCGGTATCAGGACTTAGATGAATGGATGCAATATCATTGCTTGATGCCATATAGGGTGAATCAGGCAAGTCACAGGAATCTGAAGCTTCAAATGGTAAGCGAAAACTCATCACAGCCATTGCCTCAGTTCCCTGAACCACTGTTGAAGCTGACAGTTTTGCGGTAATCCACATGGCAGATTTCAGATAAACAATATTGAATGTCGCGACACCATTGCCATCAGTATATACAATCGAAGGAATATTTCCTGCTGAGGAACTGGCAGGGGTCAGTTTGCCATTGTTATCCAGATCTTCACCTGCATCAAGAATCAGATTTTGATTCACATCCTCATTGGGAAATGTGCCAGTAAATACAACATTACAGCCGGAAGTATCTTGAAAATATCCTGTAGAATATTTTTCAGGCCAAATATTTAATGAAACTGCAATGCCGGAAATATTACTGCCATTGGCATCAGAAACCAGTACAGATACAGGCAATGAATAGGTTGTTTCGTTGAGAGATGTCGCTTTCTTTCCCATACCAATACTGATTGAGCCAGGCGTACCGCCAATAATCAAATTGACATGATTGGAAATGCTTGAATTATCCACAAGGGTTGCTGTAATGCTCAGTCCTTTAGAGTCAGATCCAATGCTTCCCGAAGTAAAAATACTTCTTGCAACACCCGAGCTATCTGTATAAACAACAACTGGCGATAAAAATTCGCCTCCACCAACAGGATTGACAATAGAGAAAACAACCGGTGCATTACCCACAACCTGACTGCCTGAGCTGACATCAGTCAATACAGTGGCTTTTAATTCAACTGAATGGATGACACCATTTTTGCTCATGGGAATAAAATTGGCCTCTGACTGAAGCAATAATTGTCCGGCCTTATCTGGTGAATGAGATATCGCAACATTTAAGGAATCTGAAATGTGCTTGTTGTCTTCACGATAGATCTGGATTGATGCCAGTCCTGAAACACTTGACCTTAGTTGTGTAAATGCGGAACCACCTGCCTGGGCCACCTGAACACGTGCGATGGATGCACCATTCCCAAATTGGCCTACACTGGTTGAAAAAACAATGGTTACTGGATCTGCTGTTGATGTACCGGCATTGACTGTAATTCCCATCCAACTGTCCACACTTAATTGAACAAGTCCTGTATTACTGGCAACTGGATTGGTTTCAATAATGCCAAAGGCATTTGCCGGTTTGTTGATTATAAATTCCTGTTGGCTGCTATCGCCCAATGCATGAACAACCAGGTTAGACATGCCGATTTTATCAAGAATTCCATGAATTTTTAGATTCACTTTGCCTTCAATATTTGTCATGGCAGTGTAGGGTCCGGGCTGGCCTCCTGTAGCTGAATACACACCACTTGAACCACCGGTGATGGTGTATTCGGTTTCTCCGGATTCATTTAAGACAGAAACCATAATTGCTGAACTGGGATTTCCATTACTTGTCATGTCTGTTATAAATGAAATGGGTGTATTGTAAACACTCTGATTTGAAGCATCCTTTGCAATAGCAGTACAGCTTGCTACAAGACTGCCATCATCAGTCAGACTCGTTTTATCGCAATTCAATTCTACAGTAGATCCAATGATTTGTATGGGGATGGTTCGAACAAGACCTTCAACAGTGGCGGTAATGGTAATAATTCGATTTTGCCGGTCCAGCGCTCCTGAAGAAAATGAAACTGACGCTCTTCCATCAGGCCCGGTATTTGTTGAGCCAAGAGATAACAGCCCGCCATTTGCTGAAAAATTGACTGTTATTCCTGATAATGCGGCATAGTTTTTGTCCAATACAATGGCTGTAATGACAGCCTCATCTGTATTACTGGATAGAACACTTTGTTTACTGGTAGAAATAGACATATCATGGGGTGACATCACATTGGGATCAGACAGATTAATTGTTTTGCTCACTTTAATAAGGGTTGAAACTGATGTGGCTGTTATGGTTACAGTTTCTGCTGATGAAGACAGAAAGTAGGTCATTTTAACTTCACCATTAACAGTGGATCTCGTGTAATGCGTTGTTTCTCCGCCTCGAATATCAATTGTAAATACAATGGTCTCACCATCAACGACATTATTACCATTGTGATCCATGACCTGAGCCTTGATTATTTTTTCGTTAGTTGTTGCAGTGGTCAATGCATTTGGATCCGAACTGACAGATAGATTAATTTGCCCCACAGGGCCGGGAACGATCTCAATGTTTTGTTCCGCAGTTTTTCCGCCGACAGTAGCTACGACTTTGGCAGTACCTAAAATGTTCGTGGGTGTTGTTAACACAACTGATGCCTGTCCACTGGTTGTTGCTTTGGATATGATTTGCTGGGTACCTGATTGTGAATGGTCAATATCCCCGATTGTTGTTGTGAAAGTAACCATTGTGCCATTGATAAAATTGCCATCCTGATCTTTGACTGTCGCTTCTACTAAGCAGGTATAGCCACCCGCAGTAAGAATTGTTTTTGAGGCATGCAAAATGACTGAATCGATTTCAATATCACCATTGATCAATGTGACTGGAATAGACTGCGTGATTCCATTTGCATTTGCAATGGCAACGATGGTTTCAATTCCAGTAACAGTTCCTGCAATATAGCTGACCGATGCTTTTCCACCCTGTGTGGAGGCGGTTGCTTTTGTATATCCTGTTGTTGCAAATCGGCCACTTCCAGTAAGGATAAACGTAATGGTTTCACCATCAACAATGGTATTCCCATACGCATCGGAAACAAATGCACTGATAGAGGATGTGCTCAAGCCATCGGCAAACAAATTGTTTGGCGTAGCGGTCATTACAATATTTTCCGGAAGGCCCGGTATAATATCAATCTTAATAATCTGAGAAACCCCGCCAATGGTCGCAATTATTTCAGCCTGGCCTAACAGATTGGTCGGGCTGATCAATCGAATGCGCGCCTGTCCATTCATTGTTTCAGCAATAATTGATTTCTGAACCCCTGCAACAGTTTGTGAATAGGGATCCAGATCACCCAGTGTTGTGGTAAATGTAACTCTTGCGCCATCTTCAACAATATTTCCCGAATCATTTCTAACAGTGGCAATAATTTCACAGAATGAACCATCTGCAACAATGGCATCTTTTGAGGATTCAAGGAGAATTGAATCCACTTTTATGCCAGAATCAATCAGCACAATTTCAACTGATTGACGTACCGAACTGTAAGCATCAGACCATGTCGCAATGGTGGCAGTGCCTTCAGTATAACCAGAAGTATACACCACAGTCGTTTCACCATCAATTGTGGAGCCGGTATCTGAAGACAGACGGCCATTGTTATCTTGTAGTGCAAAGTGGATGGTTTCCCCATTGATCACTGGATTGCCATGAATATCAGTAACAATGGCTTTGATGATGCTGGTACTGATCCCATCCGCATTCAAATTATTTGGTGTTGCGCTCAATTGAATCCAGTTGGCTGGTCCTGGAACAATACTGATATCTATTTCCTGGATCAATTCTCCGGCACTGACTGTAATTTTGGCTGTGCCAATCATGTTTGTGGGACTGGTCAATACGACTGATGCATGTCCATTGACAGTGGTAACGCGCACTTCATTTTGGACACCTGTCAATGGAGTGTCCTGGCTGTCTAGATCTCCAATTGTGGTGACAAAATTAATGAATGTGCCATCCGGAACATACTGCCCTGAAGTATTGGTAAGAATGGCTGTTAAAATACAATTGGAACCATCAGCCACTAAATAGGCTTTGCTGCTTTCAAGAGAAAGTGACGCTTCACCGATCTTTGTAAGCGAGAGATTGATATTTCCAGTCACGCCGCTGGATGCACTGGTTGCAGAAATAGTTGTTGTGCCTGGTGTTGATGCAGCAGTATAAAGAATCTCTGCAATACCATCAATTGTTGCAGCCGATCCAATTCTTCCGGTTGTACCTATTCGCCCAAAACCATTGATAATTTCAAAAATAATGGTTTCACCATTAACCACCGGATTGCCATTCATATCAGTGACCATCGCCTTAATCTGGCTTTGGGAGATGCCATCTGCGATCATAAATTCTGGTGCTGCAGTTATGGCAATATTTGAAACCGGTCCTGGAACAATGGCAATTTTCGCTATTGTGGATTTGCCTCCGGATGTTGCAACAACTTCAGCTTCCCCAATCATATTGCGGGGACTGGTAATAACCAACTGTGCAATACCATTTTTCGTGGCAGCCATCAATTTGGACTGAATACCAGAGACCCCATTGTTGATATGATCCAGATCGCCCATATCGGTTTCAATGGTCACCAGCGTGCCATCTTCAACCAGCTCATTGTTTTCTTTTTTCACAGTTACAGAAAGTATGGCACTGTAAGAAGCCGGATCAGAGGGATTACTGCCAGAAGCATTTAGAATGTAACTGCTGCTTTCAATGCTTACTGTTCCCACTTCTGCACGAATTAAGGGGATGATCAGTTCATTAGAATCAATGGAATAATTTAAAGATTGCGCCAGAATGGTAACACTACCAGAGACCGAGGCTGCCTGATAAGTCAATTCGACTTTGCCATCTTTTGTCATGGAACTGTTATCACTTAATATGCCATTTCCAGTCTTTGTAAATGTGATCATTTCACCATCAGCCACCGGATTGCCATATTTATCTGTTACCATTGCAACGATTTGTGATGAACTCTCGCCATCAGCAGTCAAATTGTTAGGGGTAGCAGTGAGATTGATTGTTTTCATTTCACCAGGAATGACTTCAACGATTGTGCTAGATGTAATGCCTGACGCTTCTGCAATGATAGAAATTGATCCCACAATATTTGTGGGGCTTTCCAATTGAATCTGTGCCTGACCATTATTTGTAACCACCACTTTTTTGGATTGAATACCATTGATATCTTGAACGATATCTCCGGCTGATGAAATAAAAGTGACAGGAATATTCCCGCGTATGGGTTTATCTTCATCATCAAATACAGTGACCACAATTTCACAATCACTGCCAGCCACAATATAATCCTTTTCAGGGACAAGGCTCAATTCTTTGACCGAGCCGGTGAGATTTACATAAGGCGCATTGGGCATTTCACAGGATTCCGCAGTCAGATAAGGCAGTGTGAATGTTACTGATGATCGCGTTTCTGTGCCATGAACATAGGTCGTGGCGCGAATGCGATTGGTAATCCACACAGCACTTGATTTTAAATAGACCAGATTGAAATTGGCCACACCATTTTCATCAGTGGTGACCGATGATGGCAGATTACCGGCAGAGGCATTGGGAGGTGTTAATTCGCCATCCCCATTAATATCTTCACCTGGATCAAGGTAAATGTTTTCGTTAAGATCTTCATTTTCATAGGTTCCTAAAATGTTTGGACTACACAGTATATATGATGATGTTCCCTGGAATGGGTCTGATCCCCAATAGCCAGTAGAGTATTTGATCGGCCATACGCTCAAGGAAACCTGTGCGTTGGCCATGCGATTCCCATTGGCATCAGAAACAAGAACAGACATGGGAAGAGCATATGTTGATGGATTCAAAGGCACGAGATCCAGGCTGCTTCCCCGACCAATGGCCACAGAACCTGCAACACCGCCAATGACAACTTTGATGTTTTCTTCAATATCCGGCTTGTTAATCAATATGGCTTTGATTACAACGCCATCTGCACTCGAGCCCAAGGAACCTGATGTAAATCGCGAACTGGCAATTCCTGAAGAGTTGGTTACGACAATAACTGGTGAAATGAATTCGCCGCCGCCTGTTGGATTTTCGATAGAAAACAAAACCGGCACATTCTCAACTACCTGCCTTCCAGAAGTATAATCTGTTAAAACTGTGGCTTTAAGATTGATTGTGTTCTCAATATTTCCAAGACTTACCGGCAAAGAACTGGCGCTGGATTGAAGTAGTATTTTGTCTGCTTTGTTTTTGGGTTGTGAAAATGCAATCTTAATTGAGTCTGATGTTTGATAATTATCATTATCATAAACCTGAATGGTCGCAAGGCCGGCAACATTGGATTCCAGTGTTGCAGTCGCTTTGCCATTGATTACCGGCACATTGATGACATTGTTCTGACTGAGATCAAAAAATCCACTGGTGGTTGAAAATACAACTGTGTTCACCCCGCTTGTTCCCGCCTGAACAGTCAACATGAGCGGCTCATTGACAAAAGCGCTGAATATATCTGTTTCAGGATAAATGATACCAAACTCATCACCCTCCTCAGAAACTTTGTAATCAGTTGTGGCAGTTGCGCCGAGGGATCTGGCCTTTACAATGACATTCCCAGAATAACGTCCCACAACGCGAAGTTTGGCTTCGCCCAATACATCAGTCTTGATAATGGCTGTTTTGATTGTTGAATTCTCAAAGATGGATGTATAGGACTTACCTTCAACCATTTGAAGATCCACTTTTCGAGTACCATCATTTTCAACAATGATTTCAATATCCGCACCAAACACTGGTTTTTCTCCTGAATCCAGCACCTTGATTTTTAATATATCAGTGATGGGCGAATATCCCGGTGCGCCGGGATCTACTGTAATATTGGATTTTTCAGAGATCATTTCAATGGTAGAACCCGATACCAGAATGGGAATTTGAACCGGTGTCAGACCTTCAGCCTGCGCTGTAATGGTTGCTGTTCGGTTAGAACGATCCACGTTTCCGGCGGAGAACATCACTTCGACCTGACCCTTTTCATCAGTGGGCGCATAGCCGGCAGATACCTGACCACTGGTCGTATGGAATGAAACATTGACACCTGATAACACAGAATTGTTTGCATCCAGCACAATGGCAGTTATGATGGCCTGATCTGAATTATCTGAATTGACTGAGATTTTTGAGGTTGACAGGGACATTCGCGCTGGCGGCACAGAGACGACATCAATGTAAATCGTATCAGAAAAATCCCCTGCACGAACAGTGATTTCAATGGGTGACAGGTCATCCACTGGACTTGCGAGGGTTGCACTGGCAATACCATTGACTGTTTCTGTTGAATATGTGGGTTGATTACCTGGGAGTTCATTATTGATATCTCCACCTGAAGCCACAAAATAAACAGTTGTATTGTCAGCAATTAATTTTCCTTCATCATCCTTGATCAAAGCAGATATAATGCCGCTTTGACCGGCAATCAGATAAGATTGACTTGCAGTAACTTTAATGGAATCAACAGATCCTGTATAATTCACAAAAGGCGAATTCGGTAAATTACACACATCATCAATGTGATTTGGGAGTACAAAGCTGATTGAACTGACAGTTTCTGTTCCATGAACATAGGTTGATGCCTGAATGCGGTTGGTAATCCATGCGGCACTGGCTTTGAGATAAATGAGGTCAAAATTGGCCACACCATTTTCATCAGTAATGACTGTTGATGGCAGATTTCCAGCAGCAGAATTTGGAGGTGTCAGTTCGCCATCATTGTTGACATCTTCATTGGGGTCCATGAAAAGATTTTCATTAATATCTTCATTGGGAAAATCACTGGTTCTGACAGGCAGACAGGGTGGACTGAGTGTATAAGGTTTTCCTGAATAGTCATAAACAACATTGGCTTTCCAATATCCTGTATGGTATTTTGCGGGCCATGTATTCAAAGAAACCACTGCCCCTGCAATCCGATTGCCATTGGCATCGGCAACCAGAACAGACATGGGCAATGCATAGGCTGAAGTACCTATTGTTTCAATATCACCGCTTGTGCCGCGTCCAATGGCAACCGATCCGGCAACACCACCAATGACAATTTTAATCTGTTCATTGATTTCTGGCAGACTCAATAAATTTGCCTCAACAGATACGCCATTGGCGGTAGACCCCAGCGAACCTGATGTAAATCGGGTGGTTGCCACGCCGCTGTTATCTGTATATACGATCACCGGTGAGATAAATTCCCCGCCGCCAGTGGGGTTGACAATAGAAAAAATAACAGGTGCGTTTCCCACCACTTGATTATTGGTGGTGTAATCAGTTGTTACTGTTGCACGAAGTGTAATGCTGTTTTGTGTCCCCCCATTGCTGACAGGCACAGAGGACGAACTGGATTGAAGGAGTATTTTTTGGGCCTTTTCAATGGGTTGATAGACAGCCAGTTTGATAGAATCTGATGTTTGATAACTGCCTTCATTGAAAGCCTGAACAGTTGCCATACCTGCTTTTTCTGAAATAAAAATTGCTGTTGCCAGTCCATCGGGCCTTGTCGCTTTTTCAATAACCGAAGCATTGTTTTCAAATCGACCGCTGGTGGTGGAATAAACCACAGTATAATTTCCTGGCGGACCACCGCGAACAGTAATGGGTAAGGGTTCACCAACAACCAGACTGTAAGGTTCTAACTGCGGCGAAATAATACCAAATGCATATCCCGGGGCGCTGACATGAAACGTTTTATTGGCTGTTGCGCCCAAAGCACTGGCAATGATATTCACTTCACCTGAAGATTCGCCTTTAATCAACACAGATGCTTTTCCAGTCACATCAGACCAGAGTTTAAAACCATTGACTGTTGGAATGCCAATACCAGATGGATCTTCAATGGTAACATCGCCTGTTCCTGTCCAGCTCAGTTCAATGGGTGTCTTAAATACGCCCTGTCCACCGGCATCAGTGACATTGATCATCAGCAACGCGCTGATTTGTGTATAATCAGTTGATTGTGATGGCAATGTAATACTTGAGTTGTCTGCATCCAGTGCAATTGATGAGCCTGTTATGACAATGGGAATCTGAACAGGTGTCAGGCCGCCGGTTTCAGCGGTTATGGTGACAGTCCGGTTGGTTTTATCATGCGCGCCGGAACTAAATTGGGTGGCGGCCTGCCCATTTTCATCTGTCTTGACAGAACTGACTGATAACTGGCCATCACTGGCTCGGAATATAACATTGATATCTTTTAAGACCGCATTATATTTATCCAACACAATGGCGGTGATTGTCGCCTGTTCTTTGTTATCAGATTTTACTGAAATCTGTGATGTTGCCAGAGATATTTTTGCAGGAATCGGATCACCCGGCAGTTTTTCAAATACCACATTAATCTGTTGCGTATAGCCGCTGTATTCCGAAACAACTGTTGCTGTGCCATATTGTTTAGAACTGACCAGTATGGCTGTCGATTTACCAAACTCATTGGTAAATGCACTGGCCTGAATTGTTCCCAATGTGGTTGAAAATTTAACTTCACCATTGATCACTGGATTATTATTACCATCTTTTAAAACAGCAGAAACCATTGACTGGGTTTCACCATCAGCCGGAATATTGGGTGGCGTGGCATTCATTTCAATTGATGCCGGAATTAATTGAATGGTCACTGTTTGAGAAACCGCATTATTTGAAGATGATGCAGTCAAGACAACCTGCGTGGTATCATGCGCATTCGATGCTGCGGTATAGAGAATACTGGCGCGTCCGGATGATGTTGATGCTGATGTCGTGGATATTGTCCCTTTGCCCTGAGAAATTTTAAATCGAATCATTTCACCATCAACCACCGGATAACCTTCTTCATCAGTGACAATGGCCTGAATTGTACTCTTGCTGCGTCCATCACGAATTAATGTATTGGGTGAAGCAGTCAATATAATTTTTTCAACCTGTCCGGTCAGATTGCCATTATCAGGCGGTTCGTAGGGGGATGATGGCAGATGACAGACATCATCAACAGCCACAGGCAAATTGAATTTCACTGATGAGACTGTTTCTGTGCCATGAACAGTGGTGCTGGCAAAAATTTCGGTTTGAATCCATGTGCCATTCATTTTAAGATAAACCAGTTCAAAATTGGCCACACCAGAAGCATCGGTGGTTACTGACGATGGCAGGTTACCTGCTGATGAATTCGGCGGGGTGAGTTGCGCATCGTGGTTCATGTCTTCACCTTCATCCAATAAGAGATTTTTATTCACATCTTCATTATTGAATGTACCGGTGATATAGGCTCGACAGGGGGGATCCAGTGTCTGCAATTTTCCTTCATCATCAAACACGACATTTTCACCCCATTGGCCAGTTCTGTATTGTGTTGGCCATGATCCTAATGAAACCTCAGCACCCGGCACACTGTTTCCATTGGCATCAGACACCAGAATGGACATGGGGAGTGAATATTGCGTGGAATCTTTGTCGTGAACCTCTGTGCCAATACCAATAGATATGGAACCTACCGAACCGCCAATGACAATTTTTACAAATTGAGAAATATCTGGTTTTCCAACAATCGCAGCCTTGATATTCACACCATCATTACCAGAACTAAGAGAGCCCGATGAAAACAAGGTTTCTGCAACACCTGTATCATCAGTAAATGAAATGACCGGAGAAATAGATTCCCCGCCGCCTGTTGGATTAAGTATGGTGAATACAACAGGCGCATTCCCGACAACCTGATTGTTTGTTGTCAGGACTTTGGCCTTTAATGTCACGCTGTGCATGATTCCGCCGGTACTGGGCGGTAAAACCATTGAATTGGAATTAAGAATTAATTTGCCTGCTTTTTCAGTGGGTTGTGTTACAGCAACTTTGAATGAATCTGAAATAAGCTGTCGATATTTGTCAAAGACTTGAATTGTGGTCAGGCCAGCCATTGGGGCCTGGTATGTTGTTTCTACAATATCACTTCCCTGGGGCACAGCCTTTTCAAAGACATTTTCGTTATTTTCAAAGGCACCGAGAGATGCTGAAAATACAACTGTTGTCACGCCGGCGGGACGCGCCATGACTTGAATAGTCAAAGGGTTATCCACACTGAGTTGATAGGGCGATGTCTCTGGAGATATGATTGAAAATGCATTACCTGGCGCACTGATCTTATATATTTGTTCGGCAGTAGCATTCAATGCAAATATCTTGAGACTGACTTCATCCATTTCTGTCAGTCCCTCAATCTTACAGCTATACTGTCCATTGACATCTGTTTTGCGTGTGTCTGATACATGCAAGATGTCACCATCAGCAGCATCAGTAATTTTAAGATAATCTTCATTCCATTGAAATGTGAGTGGTGTGTTGAATACTGGAATCCCGCCCGCATTTTTCACACTAACAACCAGAATGCTGGAAATGGGTGAATTGCCTGTTGGTACTGTAATATTGGTGTTGTCTGTTTCAAGTGTCACTGTTGAACCGCTGATTCTTACTGGAATCTGAACCGGCGTCAGATTGCTGATACTGGCCGTGATCACGACAGTATGATTGTTTTGATCCACTGTACCGGATGAAAAATAAGCGCTGGCCTTTCCATTTTCATCAGTAACATCATTTACAATTTTTAATTGTCCCCCACTGGCATCAAAAGTAACCCGGATTCCGGGCAAAACAAAGTTGTTTGCATCTAAAACAATCACCTTGATTTCTGCCTGTTCAGAGTTATCTGATTTTACAGATGTTTTTGATGTGGATATGGACATTTTCGCGGGCAGCACTTGAGAAATATTGACCAAAACAATATCAGAGACATCGCCACTCTCTGATTGTGCTATAAGGGTAACCATTCCTGAACTGGCATCAGCAGATAAAGTAACTGTGGCAATACCATTAATTGTCGATCCGCCGGGTGCGGATAAATGTCCGGCACCTGTTTTGATAAAGCGAATACTTTCACCATTGGCAACCAGATTGCCATGAGTGTCTGTTGCCCTGGCAGTAATGATACTTTCTTTTTGAGAACTGGCATCAATAATATCGGGTGCGGCGGTCAGCTGGATCGTGTGAACAGGTCCGGGAATAATATTGAGAGATGTTTGTGCACTTCCTGAAAAATTATCTACCAGAACACTGATATCTGTATTTCCTAAAATATTGGTGGGTGCCTTAAGCACTGTAGATGCAATACCATTGATTGCTTTTGTCATTATTGCATTTTGAACCCCCGGTTTGTTCGAATCAATATCTCCAATCGTGCTTTGGAAAATCACCATGGTGTCACTGGCAATATACTGACCACCGGCATCTTTTAAATATGCAGTAATTTGACAGGTTTCACCAGCCATCAAGACAGCATCGCTGCTAATAAGATTTACACTGCTCACTGGTGCCTGTTTTTGAATGATTTCTACTGATTCACAAATATTCGAATCGCTTACAGCACAAAGCTTTATAGAAACGAGCCCGAATTCTGATGACGCTGTATAAATCAGGCTGACCAGACCATCCTGGGTATTTACCAGACCATTGGCCGGGTATATTTTGGCATTGGCCACTGAAGGTGTAAATTGAATCCATTGACCATCAGCAACCGGATTGCCAAGTTCATCAAGGATCATTGCAGATATTTCAGATGTGCTTTGATTGTCAGCATCAATGGATGATGGTGTGGCTTTTACCTGGGCAATGCTGTGTATCGGCCCTGGTGCAACAGTAATTATCGTCTCTGAAGTCACTGTACCGGCTTTGACAACGACCTTGCCTTCTCCGGTCAAACGATTGACAGGAGAAAATCGAACAACCGCCTGTCCATTGCTGTCAGTTGTTTTGTAAACAATTGTTTCAAGGATATCCGAGCTGGTTCCAAGATTGCCGCCGGTGGCCTGAAATGTAATCGGAATGCCGGCCATGGGAGTATCTTTTGAATCTTTAACTGTGGCGGTAATCAACGCTGGCTCAATGGACTGAATCGTGGTACGTTCACTTACCACCTTAATGCTTTTTACAAATGGTTTAAGCAAAATTCGACTGGTTTTAAAAATATTGTTGGTGGTTGTCACTGTTATATTTGCATATGTTTCTGATGGGATAGAACCCGGCGCAGTAAATTCAAAGGTAACGCGTGAATCTTGTGTTTGCCCTACAAATTTATCCAGATTGCCGCGATCAATTTCAACCCGAACAGACTCATCATCAGCAACAGGATTATCTGTTTTATCCAATACATTGACCCGAATAACCGACTTGCTTTCCCCATCAGCATTTAAGGTGTTTTGTTCTGGAACGATAATAATTCTACTGGGTGGACCAGGAACAAATGAAACAGGTCCAATAACCGCATTGACACCATTTTCTGCCATTGCAGTAACAGTGGCATTACCAATTTTTCTTGCGGAAAAAAGCTTTACTTGAATGACACCCATTGTATTATTTATATCAATGCTTTGCTGACATTGATCTTCCGAAACAGTTGATGATAAAGAATTGGTTAAGCATCCACTGGTTGTTGAAAAGGTAATTTTTTGATTATCAGCAATTTCGTTTTCATTGTGATCCAGCAATCTGGCAGTTAAAACAGCACTGCTGGAACCATCAGCAATGATTGTATCTGAAGTTGACTTGAATGTCATACTTTCTAGTTTCAGCACAGCATCCTTATTATAAAATGGTGATGAATCCAAAAAGCAGGCATCGGAAATCACATAGGGAAGCACAAAATCAAGTACTTCTGTTGTGGCGGATCCATGAACAATGGTGCTGGCTTCAAGACGATTTACAATCCAGACCGCATTACTTTTAAGATAAACGAGATCAAAATTGGCCACGCCATTTTCATCTGTGGTGACAATTGGCGGAACATTTCCGGCGGCAGAGGCTGGCGGAGTCAACTGGCCATCTTCGTTAACATCTTCAGCCAGATTATCCATGATTAAATTTTTGTTGGCATCTTCATTGGGAAACGAGCCTGTAATAATAGGCTTGCAATCCGGTTCATCCTGCCAATACCCTGTGCGATATCTAATTGGCCATAAACTTAATGATATTTTGGTATTTGACATACGATTCCCATTGGAGTCACTCACAATAATGGACATGGGTGTCGCGTAAGTTGTTGGGTTCAAAACTTTAGATTCAGTGGCAGTCCCAATGCTCATGGATGATGTTGAACCACCAATTTTAATGTTGACTTCCCTGGCAGGAACATCACTATTTTGAATCCTGGCAACAATTTTGACGCCTTGTGCATCTGAACTAAGGGTTCCTGATGTAAATGTCGTTTTTGCTCTACCGGAACTATCTGTCTGAACACTGACCGGATCAATAAATTCTCCGCCGCCTGTGGGGTTTTCAATGGAAAAAATGACAGTGGCATTACCTACAACTTGACTTCCTGATGCTTCACTGGTCAAGACTTTTGCGATGATTTCTGACTTATCCTTTATTGTATCTGTGCTCAGTCCAATAACTTTTGGATCCGCCTGAAGTGTTAATTGTGCTGCTTTTTCAGGAGGCTGTGCAACTGATATTTTTATTGAATCAGAAATGGATGGGTTTTGCTGATCATAAACCTGGATGGATGCAAGACCTGCAACTGATGCCGTGTATGTTGTAGATGCCATACCGGATGTATCGCAGGCGATTTCTTGAATTTTTAAGCCATTAGAAAAGGTCCCCAAAGATGTTGAAAAAATCAACGTATATCCATGACTTGCAGTAACTGCTAATTGAACCGGCGCTGAATCTACCATATATGTAATACGTTCTTCAATAGGTTGTGAAAATTTGACAGTATATCCTGTTTCTTTTAGTTGAAACTGCTGTAAAGCAGTGTGCCCCAGACCAGTAACTTCGAGTTTAACTTCAATCTGGCCATCCTGTGCGCCCTTATTGCCTGAAACGATAATAACAACCTCTCCCAGGTTATTGGTCTTAACTGTCAAATCACTTAATTGTGTTTCAGAATATGATTTTCCATTGATTTCCAGCGTGATATCGCCTTTTCCTTCAGACGATTTTTGTACAGCAAAAGACAAGGGCACGTCAAAAACAGGCACACTACCGGCATCAATGGCTTTTGCAATGAGTGTAGACTTAACATTACCATCCTTTGTAATAATCGAATTATCACAAGTCAGATTGATGCTTGATCCAACAATTTCTAAAGGAATTTCTCTTTTGAGCGTTCCACCTTCAACTTCAGCGGTGATCGTAACAGACCTGTTGGTTTTGTCGTCTGTGCCTGAAGAAAAAACTGTGCTGGCCTGGCCCTGTTCATCGGTAAAATCCTGGCTTTTGAGTAATTGTCCACCATCAGCGCTGAATACGATAGAAATGCCGGGTATTACTGTATTGATTTCATCTTTAATGATGGCTATAATTTCAACCTGATCTGAATTATCAGATTTTACAGTAACCTGTGATACAGATAATGACATGTATTTGGGTAAAGTGGCTGTTTGATATATATTGACAAGCCGAGTGAGTCCATTATCAGATTGTGCTGTAATCGCAATACTTTTGGCGCCAATAGTTGAATGGTAAGTAAATGTAGCAATCCCATTCAATGTAGATGTGGTCATATCCACAGGTCCATCAGGTGAAAAGAAATGAATGGGTTCACCATCTAGAACCAGGTTACCATTTTGATCTGTAACCAGGGCAGAAATAACACTTTGACTTTTGCCATCACCATTGATTGTTGTTGGCGCGGCTGATAGTTGAATATTGGCCACTGCACCGGGCACAAACTGTATGTTGACTGTATCCGATTTTTCATCAACAGTGGCTGTAACTGTTGCAAGCCCCTGAATATTACTTGGACTGGTTAATATGGCTCTTGCAATTCCATTGTGAGACATGACATCAATAATTTGCTGCACCCCATCCCTGGGATTGTTTTCATCATCAATATCCCCTCGGGTAGTTGAAAAGCTAATTTTTTTATCATAATTAATTAAACTATTATTTTTATTTAATATCGTAGCAACAATAACACATGAATCATTCGGTTCGAGTGTCAGAGATGCTGTGGATAAGTCAATTTTGTAAATGGGGGCATCTGTCAGGGTAATAATAATATTGTTTGTTGAAACTATGGTCGTATTCGATGACACTGAAATTGCAGTCACAGTAATTGTTCCTGATTGTGATCCTGCTTTGTAGATCACTGAGGCAGTTCCATTTTTTGTGGAAGTGTTGTTTGAGGACAGATTGCCATAGTCATCCATTGATTTATTTAATAAAAATGTAATTGTTTCTCCATCAATAGAGGGATTTTCATTCTCATCAGAAACCAGGGCTGTCAATGTAATTTGTGTTCTATCATCAGCAGTGAGGTTGAATCGGGTATCAGAAAATCGAATTTCGTGAACCGGTCCGGGGGCAATGGTAATATTGGTTTCTTCAGTAATGGTTCCAGCAGAAACAGTGATATTTGCAACGCCAACAGATTTATTGGGGCTGGTTAAAACTGCAATAGCCTTACCTTTACTGGTAAATGCGGTCACTGATGTCTGAACACCATCAGTGTTATTATCAATGTCACCGATAGATGTTTTAAATGTCACCGGCGTACCATCTTTAATTGGGTTCGTATTGGCATCAGATATGTAAGCTGTAATAAATGCATAATTTGGAATAGCAACTTGATGAATGGTTTGAATGACAGATTGAGACAGATCAATAGAAATACTGTCAGGCGCAGCAGAGGGCGGATCGACAAATTTGACATTGATGGCATCCTGATATGTGCTGTACTTGGCTGACACTGTTACATCATGAGCAGCTTCTGAACTGAATAAAGAGACAGAAGCACGACCATTTTGATCAGTAGAGGCCTTATACTGAATGGTGCCATCAGTGGTTTGAAAAACAACTTCAACACCCACAACCGGGTTATTATTGTGATTTCTAAGCAAGGCAGTAATCACTGATGAACTTTTTCCATCGGCATGAATGCTTCCCGGATCTGAACTCAAAGACATATCCGCAACAAAAGCATCGACCGGCTCATCACTTCCACCATTCGTATCCACAGAAATTTCAGTAACCGCCTTTGAAATGGGATCATAAACATACGCTTTTACAATATCCTGTTGATATACCTTTGTACTAAAATAGCCACTTTCATTACTTTCAACAACTTTGTCTCCAATAAATACAAATGAGTTGGGGGTTGTCGTATAACCCTGAACCAGTTTGAATTTGTTTTTTATGTCTTCATTATAAAAGATGCCATATATGCCGCCTTCAGAAATTTGAATGGTTTGATCTTTTGTTGTGCCATCAAGGGGGGCAACATCAACCCATATGTGCTGATCGGGTAAATAGTGCAATATTGAATTGCTTTTGTCTGTCAAGCTGTCTGGATTGGGAATGCTTAGTGTTGCTTTTATATTTAATTTCATCGTGCCGGGTTTAATTGAAATCACCACACTGGGCGATTGACCATCAACAAAATTTGACCTTGCATAATTTGATGCATCAGGCAGTGGGACAGGAAGGATTTGTTCTGATTCAAAATATTCAATGGCAATATCTGCACTTGTAACATTCAGGTTGTTTACTGTTATGGTAATTGGGCTTTGCTGTGGAATGATCAGTGTTGCCCTGCCTCTGTTCTCAATGGAATTGGAGTAAAACTTATTAACATCATCAAATGAATGCCCTTTTGGAGAAACATTGGAGGCAATAAGGAGCCCATCACTTTGAACTTGTTTATCTTTTTCATCAATTTGAATACTTTGATAACTTTCTGCATAATCTGGATGAGAAATCACCACAGTGTGATCACCTTCTGGCAGCCACATTTGATAATATCCATTCTCATCAGTTATGACATTTTGGGTAATTTCCGAAAATGCAGAAACAGTAGCATTGGCAATGGGGCGTCCGAATGTGTCATATGCCCTTCCGGTGACAAAACGTCTTGTTGCAGTAAATGATATTTCAATAATATTTGAACGAATATTTCCTACACTGGCCTGAACTTTAGCTTTAACATCGGTCGTGTTATCATCTGCAAACAGTGTAACAACAGCAATTCCCTGTGCATTTGTAAGCGAAGGCTGCCCAATGCTGCCTTTATCGGTAGAAAAAGTCACTTCAACATCAGGCATAAGGTTGTTATTAACATCTTTCACCTGTGCAGAAATTTGCGTGGAGCTGTTATCAGATGCTTGAATATTGTAATTTTCAGCTGAAATGGTAATTGTTTTAACAACTTTATCTGTTGTTGACATGTCAGATGTTCCCGTGCTCGAACCAGTATCTGTTGTCGTATCCGCACTATCAGAACTACTGCCGCCCGAACCACAGGCAATGGGTAAGATGCAAAGAGCGAGCATCGTACAAAACATCAAAAATTGTTTTAATAGTTGTTTTTTCACAATAGACTCCTTCTATTCTGATTATTTGAAAACTAATGGACATCCAATTGATGTGCCATTAATAATTCGTTTTTAGACCATACAATCAATCCAGCCGCAGTTTCGCGGTCAGTTGTCAGAATAAGCAATCGTCCGGAAGGATATGCTTTTGATGGATCAATGAATTCTGTTCTTCTGGACATTTCAAAGTCTCTTTCCTGATGTTCAAATATGTCAAAAAGATTGCCAGGCCGCACCCCTTGCACATGGCCTTTATCAATAAATACCACATCCCCCTGGCCAATCATTCTTTTTGTTTCAGCAGATTCGATGATATTGGCACGAATGTATGGGGCATCCTTTGAAATGGGAATATTTGGATTTATCTGTTTGTAAGGTTTCAGGAGGTCGCCTCTGCGTATAGGAAGGTAGGATTTAACTATTATACCCTGAATAAATCGGGGTTGCATGGCGGTGATTTTAACCACACCTTTAATTTGATAATAGAATCCCTTAGAACGCTCATCAAAAAAAACCTCATTCGACTTCTGAAAAACAACATATAACTCATCTTTGTTAAAAACATGGTCTTGGTGCGGTTTAAAATATACTAAATGATTCCAACTTATCATCACCTGATTATGTTCGCTTGAATGAATGGTACCGGCAACTGGCACGGAATCCCTGCGAATAAACCCCACTGATTCAATTGCCGGAAAATAATAAGATTCCTGAAAACTTTTAGGCTCACACCATGCGTTTGGAAGAGAAACATTTATCAATCCAAACATTATCAATGTTTGAACGATGAAAAAATAAAAACGTTTCATGTGTCTTTCTCATTTTGATATGAATTGATTTGAAAAAAACAGTACTTATGGATATTGCACCAATGAAATGGTACTGTAACTAATTGATATAATAAAAATAAATTTTAGAACACCTAAAAAAAACAAATATTGGACTTAATTATTGCAAATATTGTGCCTCTAATTATTTGTATATTTTTGGTGCGAAATTTGATATGAATGAAATATTATGGATGTTTGGTTGGGCTTTGGAAAGAATCATTAAGGAATGCTTTGAAAAAATTGTTTTTCATTTTAAGGAATGCTCGAAAAATAAATTCCTCATTTACTTATGTGCCAAGAACGTGTAGGGGCGAACCTTATGTTCGCCCATCGTACATAGGAACGAAAGCGTTATTCGTTCGAGGGCGAACATTAGGTTCGCCCCTACATCGGGCTGGCAATTAGTAAATGGGGAACTTATTTTTCGAGTTTTCCTAAGTGATAATCGCATTGAACCAGACGCTGACATATACTATCCAAAAAAAATTTTCCATTACTACTCAGCCGGCAAGACTCATCAGTTACCTCTATATAACCCGTTGACTCCAACTCTTTCAAAGCATCGGAAAATAAATCTGTGAAGCAATATGGAAATTTATTATCAAATATATGAATGCGAATACCCTCTTTTTTCCGCAATTCCAAAAAAATGAACTCAATAATTTGCTGTTCAATGGTTAAACGTTCGACATTCTCAAGCGGATCGCAACCATTTAATATTTTATGAATGTACGCATCTACATTGGAAATATTCCAAAAACGCTTATTTTCTAAAAATGAGTGGGAAGCTGCTCCCAACCCAATATAAGGTGTGCCATTCCAGTACTTTTGATTATGTTTTGAACGAAAAGAAATACTGGCGGCAAAATTGGAAATTTCATAATGGTCATATTTCTTTTGCTCCATTACTTGAAAAAGAATGTCCATCATTTTTCTGACTGTATGGTCAGGCAATGGGGTAATCTTTTTGTTTTGTACTTGAGAATAAAGCGGAGTGTTCGGTTCATAGGTCAATGCGTAACAAGACAGGTGTTGTGGATGATACGAAATTGCCTGACGCAAATCGTTGTTCCATTCATCAATCGTCTGATCAAAAATGCCATAGATCAAATCGAATCCAATATTTTTAAAACCTGCCTTTTTAAGTTTATGAATTGCATGATGCGCCGCTTTTGCATTATGAATACGTCCAAGTTGTCGCAAATGCTTGTTATTAAACGATTGAACACCAAGATTAATCCGATTGATATCCAGTTCTATCCATGACTGAATTTTGTTATCAGATAGTGTTCCAGGGTTGACTTCAATTGTTATTTCAATATTTTCCTGTATTTCCCAGTTGTTTTGAATTACCTGAAATATACAAGAAAGATCGTCTACACTTAAAATTGAGGGCGTTCCGCCACCAAAATAAATGGTGTCTACCTGATAATTGGGTCTTGACTTTGATTGGATTTCTATGCACAAGGCCTTAATATAATGTGGGATAATCGAATGTTTGGACACTGATACAAAATCGCAGTAAGCACATTTTTTAATACAGAATGGGATATGAATATATAAACCGATTTTTCTCATATTGTCATTGTATGAATGAAGGGATGCGCTGAAAATGAGTTCCCCACTCTGGTTTTATGCAAATGGCGTCCAAAATGTTTAGATTTAGACGTTCACCATTTGAAAATGTGGACGCCAGTATTTCCAATGGGCGCTAATTTTTTCGAGTATTCCGCATGAGCAAAGATTTACGCAGCGACAGGCATCCTTTGTCTCATTTCTGGAAATTGATTCATAAAAACCAATATTTCATGAAACATGTCTTGAATATTCTGAGGGATCGTAGAAGGTGCAACATTTCTTTTGGTCTCAGTGTCTGAATTATTCACATATTTTTCTAACGAAGAATCCTTTTCAGGTCTGTCAATTTTTTCAACCGATTGGGATGTATGAAATTTTTCGATATGATCTTGAAATAAGGCTTCAATCTTCTCAAAAGCCTGATCAAAAGCCCTATTGAATGCTTTTTCAAAAGCGGTTCTTCGATCCCAGATAATAAACGCGATTAAAGCGAGCAGGGTGGTGATAATTGCAATATTATATGAACCCAGGTTTGAAATTTGCTTTTCTAATGAATCAATGCGTTTGCCCAATGAATCAATGCGTTTATCTAATGAATCAATGCGTTTATCTAAAGCGTCAATGCGTTTATCTAAAGTCTCAAAGCGTTGTGACATCTCTCTTAATAAAGCTTCAAACCGCTTATCAACAGCTTCAAACCGCTTATCAACAGCTTCAAACCGTGTTCTCATTTCTGAAAGCAAGGCCTTTTGTGATTCTTCAAGCCTCGTAAGGCGCTCCAAAATATTCAAGTAGTTAGGGGTTACAGTAATATCCTCAGCAAATCCTAAATTACAAAAAAGGACACTATAGATAAATATGAATCCCAAAAAAAGTCGTTGGTGCATAATTTCCCCCCTATATTTATTGTCATATCTATATCTCAATCGGTTACTGAAATAATCTATTTAAAAAAAGTTGCATTGTCAATATTTTTTGTCCCTGATTTGGAATAATTGGGGTCAGAGTAAAATTAAGTCATAAAATAATTGGAAATAATTGGGGTCAGAGTAAAATAATTGTAATAATTGGGGTCAGAGTAAAATTATGCTTAAATAATTGGGGACAAAGTAAAATTAAGTAAGCATAATTTTACTCTGACCCCAATTATTACAATTATTTTACTCTGACCCCAATTATTTCCAATTATTTTATGACTTAATTTTACTCTGACCCCAATTATTTCACAAGTCACAATTCCATTTTCCACAAGGTTTGCCCCCCCATTTCCTAACACTACCGCTTATTTTTTTTATGTTTCATTATCGATTTGCATAATTTACCAAACTGCTTATCTTTTTGTTTTTTTTCCAAGTATGACATTTCATTATAACTGGCTTCTTTTTTCATTTTTATAAAATTTAGATATCTTTTTTCAGAAAGCGTTCCAGTTTCAACAGCCTTTAAAACAGCACAATCCTTTTCATTTATATGCTTACAATCGTTAAACTGACATTTTTCTGATAATGCTAAAATCTCTGAAAAAGTTTCATCAATGCCTGTTTCAACAAAAAAATTACCGATTTCTCTCATTCCAGGCGTATCTATCAACAATGCATCATTGGCCAATCGAATCAGTTGTCGATGTGTTGTCGTATGTCTCCCTTTCGCATCTTTTTGTCTGACTGCATTTGTTGAAAAGATGTCATCACCTATTAAATTGTTTAATAATGAGGTTTTACCGACTCCTGAGTCACCCAGTAAACAATAAGTTTTTCCAGGAACAAGCCGTTCATTGATATTTTTGAGATCTGTCGCATTTTTATTGCTAAACGCCTGGACATGCAAAGATGGCATTATGTTATAAATTTCTGTAATATGATTTTCAACATCTTGCTTACAGAGCAAATCACTTTTACTTAACAATATAATTGGCATAATATTGCTATCTTTAACCATGACTAAATAACGTTCAAGTTTCCTCAAATTAAGATCCTTGTCCAAAGATTGTAGAATCAATGCTTCATCAATATTTGCAGCAATCATTTGTATTTCCACTTTTTTACCAGGCGTCTTTCTCTTTAGTAATGATTTTCTGGGTAAAACATGATGAATGATTGAAAAAGTATCTTGATCATACAAAGTGACTAAAACCCAATCACCTACTGCCGGCATATCCATAGGTGATTCCGTATTGAACAACAATTTTCCGATCAGTTCAGCAGCGATATCATTCTTTCCATTATGAACGACATATCTGTCTCTATGCACTGCAATCACCCTTGCAATGTCAAATTTTTCCAAATCTGATGGATCCACTTGATCCTGGAACCATTGTCCAAATCCTATTTTCTCTAAATTTTTTGATATTTTTTTCATATGTTTATAACCTAGACTGTCCTTATGTTTATAAGCTAGACTGCCAATTCACAATTCAAGGTTTTCATGATCAGACGATTTGTATTCATTTTGAATTCTCCGAAGTAATGATGTTTTACCGATTCGCCTTTGACCATAAATCAGCATCGTATATTGAGACCTGTTTTGAACAAAAGAACGAATATCTTCCATCATTGAGGATCTCCCAAAAAAATCAGTGTCCCTTGCAGGAGAGCCGGTGTTAAATGGATTGTTGTTGTGAACAGGCAAGCACCCTTTTTGACGTGCGGTTTTCATTATTGTTTTCCTTGATTTCGCTTTGTTCCTGTTATCCCAAATATCAGGCGATTCATCGGATCAGTATCTTTTATTCTAAAATCAACACATGTATGATTTTTTAAAAAAGTGGCAAATCATCGGGTGTTTTTTTCACTCTGCGAAGAAAACAGGAATAAGTGGGTATTTACGCTTAGAATATTCATCCAGAAATGACAAGACTTACTGTTCCTGCCAATCCCCAAGTTTATACTTTCCAATAAATATGGCAGCTGCATTGATCGTTTTAATTTGACGTTCCAATTCTTTTTGCCATATACAACCCGGACGAAGATGCCATTGATCTAACCAGGGGTTTAAATCATTTTCTACTAATACAAAAATCTTCTCCTCGTTCGGGAGTATTGAAAATAAAAGGATCCAGTTGTTGTGTACGTTGAGATTTGATCAAGCGACACTCCTGATTTATTATATTTGATATCATTTTGTTGTGAATATTATTCATTTTTTCAGTATCCAGGTCATATTTAAACAAATAAAATTGTTTTGGTTTATAACAGATTAAGACACAAAATTAAAGGACGAAATGGGGACGAACCTCAATAAATGGGGTCAGAGTAAAATTAAGTAAGCGGTCATAAGTTTTCGGGTATAAACAAGTATTCGCCGGGTATGTCAAAAAAAACTAATCTTCAAATAAAAATGTATGATCTTGAAACAACACTGGAATATTCTGGAAACAACGAAATTTATAAAGTGAGAAATAAGACCTTTGCAATCATTAAACAAGGGCATGTTTTTTTGAAATGTGAAAAAGAAACATATCATACCCATTTGATGCATCCGGATATTTCACCTGCCAAAAAACTGGCGCGGCATCATTGGATCACAATCAATCGATATGATTTATTTAAAATTGAAGAAATACTTGAACTGGTTATCGTTTCCTACAGAATAATGAAATAAATGGGGTCAGAGTAAAATTATGTTTAAACTGATAACTTAATTTTACTCTGACCCCATTTATTCTACATTTATTCTAAAGATTTACGCAGCGACAGGCATCCTTTGTTTCATTTCTGGAAATTGATTCATAAAAACCAATATTTCATTAAACATGTCTTGAATATTCTGAGGGATCGTAGAAGGTACAGCATTTCTTTTGGTCTCAGTGTCTGCAGTATTCACAGATTTTTCTAACGAAGACTCATTTTCAGGTGTGTTAATTTTTTCTACCGATTGGGATGTATGGAAATTTTCGATATGATCTTGAAATAAGGCTTCAATCTTCTCAAAAGCTCTATCAAAAGCGCTATTGAATGCTTTTTCAAAAGCGGTTCTTCGATCCCAGATAATAAACGCGATTAATGCGATCAGGGTGGTGATAATTGCAATATCATATGAACCCAGGTTTGAAATTTGTTTTTCCAGGGACTCAATGCGTTTATCCAATGAATCAATGCGTTTGTCCAATGAATCAATGCGTTTGTCCAATGACTCAATGCGTTTGTCCAATGAATCAATGCGTTTGTCCAATGAATCAATACGTTTATCTAAAGACTCAAAGCGTTGTGACATCTCTCTTAATAAAGCTTCAAACCGCTTATCCACAGCTTCAAACCGCTTATCCACAGCTTCGAAGCGCTTATCCACAGCTTCAAAGCGCTTATCCACAGCTTCGAACCGTGCTCTCATTTCTGAAAGCAGAGCCTTTTGTGATTCTTCAATCCTCGTAAGACGTTCCAAAATATTCAAGTAGTTAGGGGTTACAGTAATATCCTCAGCAAATCCTAAGTTGCAAAAAAAAAGAACACTATAGATAGATATGAATCCCAAAAAAAGTCGTTGGTGCATAATTTCCCCCTATATTTATTGGCATCTCAATATTTCAATCGGTTATTGAATTAATTTATTAAAAAAAAGTTGCATTGTCAATATTTTTATCCCTACATTGGTTTCGGACATTGGTTGGATTTCGGTTTTTGCTCAAGGCAGCATTTTCCCCTAGGTTGTACAGACGCCCGAATAAATGGGGGATAAATGGGGGTCAGAGTAAAATTATGCTTAAACTGATTTCTTAATTTTACTCTGACCCCATTTATTCACATTTATTCACAGCATTTCTTTTGGTCTCAGTGTCTTCAGTATTCACAGATTTTTCTAACGAAGACTCCTTTTCAGGTGTGTTAATTTTTTCTACCGATTGGGATGTATGGAAATTTTCGATATGATCTTGAAATAAGGCTTCAATCTTCTCAAAAGCTCTATCAAAAGCGCTATTGAATGCTTTTTCAAAAGCGGTTCTTCGATCCCAGATAATAAACGCGATTAATGCGATCAGGGTGGTGATAATTGCAATATCATATGAACCCAGGTTTGAAATTTGCTTTTCCAGGGACTCAATGCGTTTATCTAAAGACTCAAAGCGTTGTGACATCTCTCTTAATACTGCTTCAAACCGCTTATCCACAGCTTCAAACCGCTTATCCACAGCTTCGAACCGTGCTCTCATTTCTGAAAGCAGAGCCTTTTGTGATTCTTCAAGCCTCGTAAGACGTTCCAAAATATTCAAGTAGTTAGGGGTTACAGTAATATCCTCAGCAAATCCTAAGTTGCAAAAAAGAACACTATAGATAGATATGAATCCCAAAAAAAGTCGTTGGTGCATAATTTCCCCCTATATTATTGGCATCTCAATATTTCAATCGGTTTCTGAAATAATTTATTAAAAAAAGTTGCATTGTCAATATTTTTTATCCGTACATTGGTTTCGGACATGGGTTTGATTTCGGATTCTGTTAGAGGGCGAACATCAGGTTTGCCCCTACATTGGTTTCGGACATGGGTTGGATTTCGTTTTTTGTTCGAGGCACTCTTTCTCCCCTAACTTTTATATAGGCTCGAATGTGGGCAGGGTACTTGATCAATCAAATGCAATGAAACAAATTGCTGATGAAGAATTTCAGGTATCCTTCATGATTCAGTTAACACTTTTATCAAATTTTAGTGTTCTTATAGAAGTTGAAATCAAAAGAGTGTAACCAAAATGGCCGGAATTTAAATTCTCTCACCATTTTTTGAACCAGGATTACACTGAATAAGATGAATAAGATGAAATAAACACAGTATTTTAATCATCTTAATCCTCTTATTCAGTGTAATCCTGGTTCAAAAAAATGATGAGCAAATTGTATTCACCGGCTATTTTGGTTACACTCAAATCAAAAAGCGATATTTCATTGACCTTAAACTTTATTTAACTCTTTTCCAGTAGCCAATAAATTTTAATATTTTGGAATGACCTTCGACCCTCAGTCATTTTCCACATTACTTTGTTGTGTCTTAAACATTCCCATGGTATTCAGCAATTCTTCAGCTTCAGCGCTATTTTTTATGGTCGCTTGATCCATATCTGCCAGAGCAGTGTTGACCCCTTGAATTCTTGTATTCTGTTCGCTTGAAGATTCTGTTATTTTGGAAACCAGAACCAATGCATCTTTGCTTTTTTCACCGAGATGTGAAAATTCTTTGCTTACTTTTATAGCAATATTGTTGTTAACTTCAATTTTGCGAATTGTGTTTTCGATCATATCAGATGTGCTTTTGGCCGATTCTGCGGTTCGCAGTGCAAGACTTCGAACTTCTTCAGCAACAACAGCAAAACCTGCACCCGCTTCACCCGCACGTGCGGCCTCGACTGCTGCATTCAGTGCAAGTAAATTGGTCTGGAAAGCAATGCCATCAATTGTTTTAATAATTTGTGCTGTTTTATCACTGGATTCTCTCAGAGCCTGTGTTTCACTCGAGAGTTGTTTGATTTCATCAGATGCAATAGATATTCTTTTTTCTACTGTTTTGATCAAATCATTTGTCTGGTTGGCTGTATTGACATTATCCTCGGTAATCACAGCAATTTCTTTAACTGATCCAGATATTTCCTCCATTGATGATGCCTGTTGTCTGGCATTTTCTCCTACACTCATAGCCACTTTTTGTGCATGCAATATGACTTCATTCAGGTTTTCAATAAAGGCATTAAATAATTCCGCCAATTTACCGAGCAAGTCTTTAGACATAACAGGAATTCTTCGAGACAGATCCCCTTCATCTTCTTTAAATAATCTTAATAAATCAACAATACTGGCCAAAGGATAACTGACAAAGTATTTAACAGCGGCATAGTTACCGATTACGAGCAGAATCGTTATCAATGCAATAACAGCGATTGAGTTAATCAATAATGATTTTTTGATGTCAGTCAAATATTTTTGTGCCTGTTGAACATATTGATTTAAAGACTCAGTGGAAAATCTGAAATACGTTGTCCCACCATTTTTTCCAATTGTCCATGTGCGATGACATCGGATACAATCATATTTAACTACCTGTGGATGATAAATTTCTAAGGTCTTTTCTTTTTTCAAAAATATAATGCCTGTTTCTGTTTCTACTCTTTTTGCGATCTGGGAATCAATTTTGTTATTCATAAATTCAGCGTCAGTTGAATATACGACAAAACCTTCTCTTGAATATAGTGAAAATTCTAACAAGCCTTTAATATGCTTTTGATCAGTTAAAACCTGTGAGAATTTTTCCATTTCTCCTCTTTCCAGTGAGCCTGCAACTGATTTTTCAACAGAATGAAAGATATTCATGGCAAAATCTTTTTCTCTTTGTTCCAAAATTTTAATGTTGGAATCAGAAAATTCGACAATTTTGTGATTAATCGTATAATAATTAAATAATTGGCCTGATGTAAGAATAATGATCAGAACAATCAGTAAAGAAAGAGTTAGTTTTAAATGTATACTCATGAATTGTTTTCTCGCTTTCTATATATGGAGAATGCTTTTTTACCTGGAAAATCCTTATTCGCGCAACCAATACAGGGAGCTCCTGCGTTAATACAAGAGCTGACACCTGAATTCCATTTATGGATGGTGCAATCAGCATGGGTTTCCGGTCCAAGACATCCCAATTTAAAAAGACAGCCATCATCTGAAAAAGTTTTGGCAAATTTTTGTCTTTCATAGTCTGCAAATCTGGGGCATTGGTCATGAATGAGTTTGGAGTAAAAATATTTAGGCCTGTTTTGATTGTCTAAAGGCGGCATCCCAAATTGAACGACATGTGCAATGGTGCCAATAATCCAATCAGGATGAACCGGACAACCGGGTAAAATAATTATGGGTATCGCAATACCATGTTTTTTCAGGTATTCTGGAACACTGACAGCGCCAGTTGCATTGCCCTCAGAAGCGGGAATGCCGCCATATGCCGCACATGTTCCCACCGCAATGATTGCATTTGCATTTTTTGCAGCACGTAGCACCTGTTCGGTAATTGGCTCTTCACCAATAATGCAGGCGTCTGGCATTTTTTCTGGAATGCTTCCTTCAATAACAAGGTAATACCCTTTGTTGTCAATGGATTTATTGAGGACATCCATAAATAGATGACCAGTGGCAAAAGATAAGGTGCCATGAGACAAAAGAGAAATATATTGCGTTAACAATTCGGCCGGCCCGGGATCTTCTGAATTTAATAATGACACCGAACAGCCCGAACAGCTTTGACCTTGAAGCCATATGACAGGTGCATCTTGTTTTACAAGGGCTGTCAATGCATCTGCAATTTTGGGAACCGCAGCATTTGAAAGCCCAAGCAATGCAGTAAATTTTGCACTGAGTGTAATGAATTCTCTTCGAGTTAACATGATATCTCCTTGTTTCTATAACGAATTGCTTCAATGAACTGCACAGGCAATGCAAGGATCAAAGGAACGAACAATTCGGACGGCTTCAATTGGATTTGTCGGATCAGCAATGGGGGTGCCTTCAAGCGCTTTTTCCACTGGGCCCGGGTTATCTTGATCATCACGCGGTGAACAATTCCAAGTTGTAGGAACCACACATTGATAATGTTTAATTTGATAATTGTCAATTTCCAGCCAATGCCCTAATGCACCACGAGGCGCTTCGGTTAAACCCATACCTTTGCCTGTTTTAGGAATATCAAAATCCTGAAAAACAGGTTTGCCTGGAATGAGCTGATCGATCCATGTTGAACATTGATCTGCAATTAATTTACATTCTATTGCACGAGCAGCATGTCTTCCGATCATAGAAACTAAATCTGATGGTTTTTTATTCAGATTTGCCAATAAAGAATCAATGATTTTTTGAACAGTTGGATGTTTTTTTTGGTAAGCGATGATCATGCGTGCAAGTGGACCGACCTCCATGGCTTGACCATTGTATCTGGGGGCCTTTATCCACGAATATGCACCATCTTTTTTGGGGGCGGGTGATGTTTTTGATTGATCCGGATGCAGACCTGATGTAGAGTTATAATAAGAATAGCGCACATCTTCTGTAATTTTATCAATATCTAACTCTATCAATGAATTGTCCTGTATGCATCCTGAAGGAAACAGTGTGTCATTGGTATTGTTTGATTGTGGAAATACGCCATATGACAAAAAATTGCCATAACCTTTCCCAAGATCAAAATATGCGGGAAACGTCTTTGCGATTTCAATGATATCATTTATATAAGCAGTATCAATGAATTGCTGAATTTTAGAAAGGATTGATCGTAATGAAGCGATCTTGTATGAAGTCATGTTCTCTGTAATACCGCCCGGAATAATACCAGGGGAATGGGGAAGTTTACCACCCATCAATGCCCCCATTTTATGAGCACTGCGTCTAATTTTAAGGGCTTCAAGATAATGCTTGATTGCTAAAAGATTCAGTTCGGTGTTTTCAATGTATTTTGCATCATAAGCAGGTAAAAAGGGTGCTGCCGGGTATAACCTTTTGGAAGCCAGTTGATTTTCAACCCAGACTTTTAACTGGTTCAACTCCGGATCTTTGCCCTGATACTTTGTTATGGACGAAATATCAACAAAGTCTGGTGCAGCAAGATGATAAAAATGAATAATATGGGATTGAATATAATTTGCACCCTGCAATAGATTTCGCATGATTCGTCCATTTTTGGGGGGATGAATCTGGTATGCCATATCCTGTGCCAATACCGAAGCGATTCCATGCGATATCGGGCATACACCGCATATTCTTTGCGTAATCTGCTGCGCATCCATTGGATCTCTGCCCTGCAATATTATCTCAAACCCTCGAAACATTTCGCCTGAGCTATACGCTTTTTGCACTTGATTGGAATCGATTTCTGTTCGGAAAGCAAGATGGCCTTCAATTCTTGTGATTGGATCAATATTTATTGATTTCATATAGTTACATTATTTCCTATTGATTTTTATAGGAAAAATATCTCAATAATAGGTTTCTGTCAATCAAAATATTTTATATATTATTTAGGTAGCGAATCATCATTTGCAATATGGTCAAATAATATCATCACATCCTTCAGATCAGTTTGACCATCATGATTAATATCTTCATGTGAAAATGATTCTTGTAATGGGACATATGTTGATATAAAGATTTGATAATTGGGCACACGTGTAAAAAAACCATAATAATCCGGTATGGCACATTCTTCACCCCAACTGACAATTCCAGCCAATTGCCAATGATGGTCATCATAAATAACAAAGGGGCCGCCACTATCGCCCCAACAGGCATCTTTACCGCCTTCAGGATAGCCTGCACAAAACATATTTTCAGTTACGAGGTATGTCGTGCTATCTTTGCATGTCTGAAAAGAAACAACAGGTAACACGACCTCTCTTAATTGATCGGAATAATCATGATTACCCGTCGTATCACCCCATCCCAATACAGTTCCAGTCAAATTTGATATATTCCCTGTATAGATATCAAGGGGGCGGATGTCATTGATTTCGAAATGAAGTTCCAGCAGGGCGATATCATTGTCTATATTATAACTATCATAGTCCGGATGAGATATAACACGTTTGATGGAATGCATATGAGAATAATAATCTTTGTTATAAAAATCAAAAATTCCGCTGACTACGTGATAATGATCTGCCGGCAAAACATTACCATCATCAGATTCCATACAGTGCGCAGCAGTAACAATCCATTTGGGATGAATTAGCGCTGCGCCACATAATGGTCCGCTATTCTTGTTTTCCACAAGTCCTAACATCCAGGGCCAGTCATCAGATGAAGATATCGTCCCGCCGACGATTCTATTTTGAAGGCGCGGTTCTTTTAAATCCGAAGATAACAATACTGGGCTCATGTACAGAGTTATCAATGGAAAAATAATTGAACAAATGGCGAAACGCTTCATTTTTTTCCTGCTTGATAATATGAGGATCTGAAAAATTTTATCACATCGTAAGGCCGAGTTTCAAATAATACTCTTTTGCTCCATTGTGATAAGGAATGTAGGTCTGTTCCTTTTTAACATTGTTTAAATTAAACAATAAAAGCGCCGGGTGTATTTTTTTAAATTCATCAATATTGTCAAATATTGTCTGGCAGACACGAAAAACGACATCACCGGATAAACGTCTTGAAGATAACAAAATTGCGCCGATCTGAAATGTGGGTATCGTATTTGGATTGTGAGGGTAGACACCACCCAGAATATCGCTTTGCTGAACAAATGGGTTTTCGCGTTGAACTTTTAAAACGATATCAGATGGAATTGGAAGAAATTTCCCCATACATTTTTGAGTGATTCTATCATAAAATTCAGCAGGCATCCCCAAAAGTTCAATGATAACATCAATGCCCCCTTTGCAAAAAATATTTCCCATTTCTCGGGTAGCCAGACCTGTTACACGTTGAAAGTCTGAATTTTTCCATTTCATGGCTTTAAATAACATGTTGGCCACCGATCTTTTGCCTGATCCGGGATTGCCAATATTGATTCGTTTGCCTTTAATATCTTTCAAATGTTGCATCTCTGATTTTTTGTTGACAATCACACCAATTGGCATTGGATAGAGCGTTGCAATGAAACGCAGATTGGTAAGCGGTTCCTGATTTTTGAAATTGCCTATACCCCGATAAGCTTCATAAGCAAGGTCGTATCTGGAAATGGCAAAGTCAAGCTCTCCATTACGAATGGCTTGAAGATTATACAATGAGCCACTTGTGCTGTAAGTTATAAAGCGTAATCCATACTTGAGCTTCCTCTTGTTCACCATTTTGCTGATTCCTCTGCCAACTGGATAAAAAACACCACTCTCAGATGCTGTACCCAGTGTCAGATTGACCTTGGTTTTTGTGTCAATTAATTTTTTGTCATAATGTTTATCGTTTTGGTCATCCTCTTGAGATGATTGCGTCGGACTCACTGTTCCTGGAACTACTTTTGCATCCGAGATCTCAATGGTCGTTAACACAAAAAAAACGAATAATCCGATTATACAACGTACCATACTAAAATGTAAGTTCATGATTGTTTCTCCTTAAATCAAGATAAAATCAATTGCTATTTCATTAAAAATAAATAGCCCTCCTATAATATATAGACACAAAAAAATTAAAATTCTTTCACAAAATTTTTTTATTTTTTTCAATTAACAAAGTTGATTCAAATTTATAATTATAAGGTATACATACTATTTTATTTTTTGAAGGTCAATCAAATGTTGATATTATTAGATACTTAATATTGATTTTTTCAGTGATAAAGAATAAAAATTGAATTTCAAAAAAACAGCTGTATTATTTTCTTGCAATAAATATTGAAAATACGATACTATCAAGATGAATAATGTATCGGTTATGAATCCAATTAAAGGATAAAACCGGAGATAAATATTTGTATTATAATGATGAAGGAGTTATCCATGGCTGAGGATATTCAGATACTGGTTGTTGACGATACCGTCACTTATAGACAAATTCTTTCAAAGCTGGTTGGTGAAATTAAAGATACACAACTGGTTGGCACAGCGTCCAATGGAAAAATTGCCCTGTCTAAGATCAAGATAAAGGATGTTGATCTTGTATTATTGGATATGTACATGCCTGTCATGAATGGCCTGGAAACCTTGCAAAATATTAAAATGGAGTATCCCCATATCGAAGTCATCATGTTAAGTGCCTTTGAAAAAGGGAACGCCAATTTAACCATGCAGGCATTGGAAAAAGGTGCGCTTGACTTTATCACCAAACCATCAGAAGATTCTGTTGAAAAAAATATTGCCAAATTACGATCTGCACTTATACCACTGATGTCTCTTGTAAAAACACGCAAATTTTCAAGAAAAGCAAGAAATCTTAGCCTTTCTCAATCCACAATAGAATCCAAAAAAGCAGCATCTCGCATTCAAGTAAAGCCTATACATGACGTTAAAACGACAACAGAAAAAATTATAGCCAAAAAACAAACCATAACGCCTCAACAACGAATCAAGACAATTAATACGATAGAAGTTGTTGCATTAGGTGTTTCTACAGGAGGCCCAAATGCGTTATTACAGCTGATACCTCATTTTGATAAAGATTTTTCTGTACCTATACTATCTGTGCAACATATGCCGCCCATGTTTACAGCATCTCTTGCTGAACGACTGGACAAACAGTCTCAAATCAAAGTATGTGAAGCTTCTGATGGTCAACGTATCGAATCTGGTGTTATGTATATTGCGCCTGGGGGACGACATATGGTTGTCAAAAAAAGTGTTGGGGGAACCCATGTTAATTTAATTGATACCCCACCGGTTAACAGTTGTCGTCCGGCGGTTGATGTATTGTTTCGGTCAATCCTGAATGTTTATGGCGGAAATGTGTTGACAGTGATTATGACCGGAATGGGAAATGATGGTGCTTCTGGTGTAAGTGCCATTCGACGAAAAGGTGGATATTCAATTATCCAGGATGAGGCAAGCTCTGTTGTCTGGGGAATGCCTGGCGCAGTTGCAAAAGCAGATAATGCTGATGAAACAATTGCTTTAAATAAGCTGGCCACCCGGATTCAGGAAATTGTCAAAAAAGGAGGCAAACGATGATTAATGTCTCGGAACCAGAATACTTACTGCTGAAACAATTTATTGAAACCCATTGCGGTATTGTTTTGGAGAAGGGAAAAGAGTACCTGATTGAAACCCGACTGTCTGAATTGGCGAAAGAAGTTGGGGCGGATTCTTTTCAGGCCTTTCATTTAAAAGCCAAAAAAGATAAAAGCGGTCATCTTCGTGAACGTATTATCGATGCCATGACAACAAATGAAACATCATGGTTTAGGGATAATAGTGCATGGGAATTCCTTAAAAAGAAAGCGGTTCCCGATATGGTTGATCGAATGGCCAAAGGTGACAAAGTCCGCGTCTGGTCAGCCGCATCATCAACCGGGCAGGAAGCATACTCGCTGGCCATGCTTTTTTATGAAATTTTACAATATCGTAATCTGATTCAATATCTTGATCGTGTAGAGATTCTTGGTACAGACATTTCATCTTCAGCACTGGCTACAGCTAGGTCCGGTCGTTATGATTCTATCGCAATTCAACGCGGCCTTCCCAAAGACAAACAGAACCGGTTTTTTAAAAAGGATTCCAGTTTGTGGGAAATTATTCCTGAAATAAAAAAACTTGTTACATTTAAAGAATTTAACCTACAGGACTCTTTTATGAATCTTGGCCAATTTGACATGATTCTATGTCGCTATGTATCAATCTATTTTTCAGAGCAATTTAAAAAAGAATTGTTTGCTAAATTTGCACGCGCTCTAAAACGCCCAAAAGATATTTTGTTACTGGGTGCGACCGAATCATTGAGAGGATTTACTGATAGTTTTGATATTGAATACTATCAAAATGCCATGATCAATCTAAAAAAATAATGTATTAAAAGGGTGACTCAATTTCTTTTCTGCAACATGAGACTATTGGTGTTACTTTGAAAATCTGATTTTTCGGTAAAATGAATAAGTGGTGTGATTATGAAAAAACAAATGATGTGGTTAATCGTTTTCGGCGTATTTATCTTGTTGATAATGAGCATCGGTGCTTATATTACTTCAAATCTCAGAACCATCTATATTAATGAGGCATTTCATGATTTGAAAACAGAAATGCATAAGGCTGCAACGCATATTAATACAATTGAATCCATGCTTTCTGAAGAAATGAACACGATAAAGAAACGTTTTAATGATAAGGACTTCGAACATGATGCTGTCAATACTGCATTGAATACCTTTTACAAAAAATATTCATATATTGAGCGGATCATATACAAAAATAAGGACCGATTATTAATTGATCTCAATAACAGGTTTTCTCAGAATATTTACGAATTGAACAGCATTAATGGTATTGTTGGCCAGGATATCGTTATCAAGAAAAAGATAACCACGCATGGATTTGAAAAAACAACACGAATATCATTTACCTTACCCATCATGGATAAAACGAATGGATTGCATAATCTCATTGTAATTATTGATCCAGAAAAAATATTTAAGTCTGTTTTTTCAGAAATCTATATTTCAAGATATGGTTTTCCCTGGGTATTGAGTCGTTCAGGAAACGTACAGTTTCTTTTATGTAAGAATTGTTTTGAGTTTAAGTCTAAAACAACAAAAATGATATTAAGTGATTTTGCAATCCGGCAATCGGGTAATATCATTGTTCAGGGGCGTTTACCCAATCAGAAGCAGAGATCAGCGCAACAGTTATTAACATCTTATCTGTCCATTTCATTTTTTGACACAGATTATATGATTGGTTATATTGTTAGTAAAAAAAGTATATTAGGCGTTTTAAATAAAATTATATATTCTATTGTTGGGATGTTTATACTGATCATTATTCTGATCGGAATATTTTGTGGTGTATTATTCCATATTAAAAATAATTTACTCAACAAACAGGCATCTTTAATAGAAACGCTCGAAATCGCACGTGATGAAGCTATTTTGGCCAATCAAACAAAAACAGATTTTATTACCAACATGAGTCATGAAATCCGAACGCCTATGAATGGTATTTTAGGAATGAATGCCTTACTGCTGGATACCCGACTTGATTCAACTCAATATCAATATGCCCAAACCATTAAAACCAGTGCCCATTCCTTATTGGCTATTATCAATGATATTCTCGATTTTTCAAATATTGAAACCGGTCAGATTCATCTGGAAGAAATTGCATTCAATCTCAGAGAAACCATTGAAGATTTCAATGATATGATGGCTGCCAGAGCTTTTGAGAAAAAATTGGACTATGCAGCATTTATTCCTTATGATATTCCTGTTACCTTGATTGGTGATCCCAATCGATTGAGACAGATTTTAATTAATCTATTGAGTAATGCCATTAAGTATACTGATAAAGGGGAAGTCATAATTGAGATTTCTTTGGAAAGTGAGACAGATAACGATGTAAAATTACGTTTTACCATTTCTGATACCGGACTGGGGATTCCAAAGGAGCGGATGGCACGTTTGTTCAAACCCTTTTCTCAAGTTGACATGTCAATGTCTCGCGATTTTGGCGGAATTGGGCTTGGTCTGATTATTTCCAAACAGTTGGTTGAAAAAATGGATGGTGAAATTGGTATGACCAGTGTGGAACGTAAAGGATCAAAGTTTTGGTTTACTGCAGCATTTCAAAAAGACAAGTTAAAAAAAGACTCACTTTTAATTCCTGATGAATTATCCCACTTGAATGTTATGATTATTGAGCATCAGTCTACATGTCGTAGATTGTTGAAATATCATTTGCAGCAATGGCACTGTTCTGTGCTGGAGGCTGAGGATGGCATTAGCGCATTGGATAAGTTAAAACAGGCGAACCTGTTGAAAAAATTGCCTGATGTATTGATAATTAATAATGATTTACCTGGAATGGATGGTAAAACATTGGCAAAAGCAATTCGTAAGGAAGCATCATTACGTTCAATTCCTATGGTTATGCTGATCTCTATGTTGCATCATGATGATGTTCAGAACTATAAATCATATGGTTTTTTATCTTATTTGAAGCGCCCCATAAAGGTAAAAAAAATGCAGCAGTCAATATTAAGGGCTATTGGTGCTGGTACAGATCAGGAATCCCCTAAAAACGATATTACTGTTGATCGTTCACCGAAAGATGCGGTCGTTCAAAACATTTCTTCTGATAAAACATCATTGGATAACAGGTTTAAAGATCTTTTTGTTTTAATTGTTGAAGACAATTTCGTGAATCAACAGGTGACTGAAAAAATGCTAATGAAACTGGGATGTCGCTCAAAGATCGCTGAAAATGGTCGCGAAGCACTCGATATGCTTGAGGAAACAGATTTTGATCTGATTTTGATGGATATTCAAATGCCTAAAATGGATGGTTTAACAGCAACAAAGCATATCAGGAATAATCGAAACAACGTGTATAAGCGTCATATACCTATTATCGCCATGACTGCACATGCCTTGAAAGGCCATAAAGAGAAGTGTTTTGATGCTGGAATGAATGATTTTTTAACGAAACCCCTTTCCATTGATGCCCTCGCTCGAGCTATTGAGAACATTGATATTGTACCCCAAAAAAGTACTGCTGATTCAGATGACATTTCAGATGTTTCAATACCACAGGAAAAAGTTGGAGATAATCAACAAAAAAAGATAGACGCCAAGATATTTGACCGGCAGAGTCTTATGGATCGTGTGGGCGGAAATGAAGAAATATTGAAAAATATTATTCAATTATTCCTTCAGGAAACACCGAAACAACTGAGTGAGATTGAAAAGCAATTGGCTAATGGAGATATTGAATCTGCGAAAAATGGTGCACATTCAATTAAAGGATCGGCAGGTAATTTTGGCGCACATCAAATGCGTGAAGCTGCGTATGCTTTGGAGAAGTTTTGCCGAGATAATCAGTTAGACAAGGCCAATGGAACATATCTTCAGTTAAAAGAATGTTTTAATACTGTAAAGGAATGTATGGCTTGAATGACTGAGGAAAGCTTGAAAAAGGAATTCTCTGAGAATAAGTTCCCCATTTTTTGATATTGTTCGTTTTGGAGGTAATTGTACTGTAGAGACGTAGCATGCTACGTCTCTACACGAACCTAAATAAACAAGTTTGTTTTTGTTTGATGACACGCATCTAGAAAATCAGCAACCCCACCAATTTCAACCCCATCAATCAACTCATCATGCGTAATTCCCATTGCATCCATTGACATTGAGCATGCAACCATTCGAATGCCCGCTTTTTTTGCATCAGCCATTAATCCCTCAAGAGATGGCAGGTTTTTGCTATTCATGCGCCATTTCATCATACGAGTTCCCATGCCAGCCATGTGCATTCTTGAAAGAGGTAAAGCGTTGATACCTTTAGGCATCATCCGGCCAAACATTTTGTCCATAAATCCTTTGTCTAATGGTGTGCGGTTCATGTCTTTGCGAAGCGCGTTTAATCCCCAGAATGTAAAGAACATGGTAACATCGCCACCCATAGCGGCTGCACCATTCGCAATAACGAATGAGGCCAGAACTTTATCCAGTTCACATGAAAATACAACCAATGTGGCACCTGATTGGGGAGATATTGCAGTTTCCTGAGAGACCTGAGCCATTTTTTTTGCATGACCGGTAATAATACCTTTATCTTTTGATACCGAGAGCACTTCGAGTCCATTGGCCTTACAAAATGCATTGAAATCGCTTGCAAATCCTGGATCAGAGGCTTTGGCAATCAATTCCTGGCCGGGTTGCATCTGACTGACAGATTCTTTAATTTTCATAATTGGTCCCGGACAGGCAAGACCGCAGGCATCTACTGATAATGGTGCCAGAGCATTTGCTTCCATTATAAAATCTCCATCCTTTTTTTCGTTTATTTGTTGCATGGGTTGTGGATCTTTAACATTGATGCCACCAATCATGCTGGATACGTGAAAACCATTTTGTTTTAATACCCGACTGGCAAAGTAACTCATCTTACCCAACGCACAGATCGTTACGACCGGTTTATCCTTGTCTATTTCGTTCAGTCGTTTCCGCAATTCAGTCATAGGAATATTAGAAGCATCAGGGATTGGATGCAATTCTGCACTTTCTTTGGCACGAACATCAACTAATTGCGTTTTATCATCTGTTGGCATCTCATATACAGGAACCAGCAGGTTATCATTAATATTTTGGGCCGCAAATCCTGCAATGTTTATAACATCACGTGCACTTCCGAATGGCGGTGCATAAGCCAGTTCAAGATGACATAAATCATCTACACTCAATTTACCTTTAATTGCAGTGCTGAGAACATCCAGACGTTTATCCACACCATCAAAGCCATAAGCCTGAGCGCCTAATAATCGTCCATCATCAACCGACCACAGAATTTTAAGAGTTAATGGAACTGCACCTGGATAATAGCCTGCATGTTGATTGGCTGTTACAATCACACTTTTGTATGTGATGGATTCTGATGCCAGGCGTTTTTCTGAATATCCTGTAATACCAGCCGCAATACTGAAAACACGTACAATGGATGTTCCAATCGTTCCAGGATAGGGGCGGGCTTTATCTCCTAAAAGAATGTGGTCAGCAGCTACACGTCCTTGACGATTGGCCGGTCCACCTAAAGGAACAATAACACGTTTGTCCAAAATTGGATCTGCAGTTTCGGCAACATCTCCAGCGGCATAGATATCCGGATTTGAGGTTTGTAAATATTCGTTGACTTTAATGGACTTTCGAATGCCCAATTCCAGGTTTGCATCCTCGGCTAATTTGGATTCACATTGAACACCTATTGATAGAATGACCAGATCTGTTTCAATGGTTTTGCCTGAATTCAGATGCGCTATGAGAGATTTTTCCTTTGGTTCAAATGATGTGATTCCATCACCCAATACCAAATCAATATTATTATCTATTAGCTCCACTTGAATATGCTTTACCATTTCTTTGTCAAGAACAGGAAGTACCTGGTCTTGAAGTTCTACAAGATGGACGTTCTTGCCCAAATGAACAAGCATTTCAACCATTTCCAAACCGATAAAACCGGCACCAATAACCAGAATTTTCTGAGACGAAGACAGGTTCTTCTTTATATTGTCCATATCCTGAAGATTTCGGAGTATCATGATTCGGGGATCGTCAATACCTTCCATTGTGGGTCGTATGGGTTTTGCGCCCGGGGCGAGCAAGAGTTTATCATATGGGAACTGGATCTCTTTTTTTTCATTGTGATCATAAGCGAGGACCAGTTTTTTGTTAATATCAATGCTGGTAGCTTCAGTGCGTACAAAAATGTCAATATTAAGTAGTTCTCCCAGGCTTTCAGGGGTATGTATGGCCAACGCAGATCGATCAGTTATTTCACCGCCAATGTGATAGGGCAGTCCACAATTGGCAAAAGAGATGTCTTCACCACGTTCAATGATGGTTATTGACATATGTTCGGATAATCGACGTGCGCGTGCTGCTGCCGAAGCTCCTGCTGCTACGCCGCCAATTATTACAAGTCGCATGGGATCTTGTGTGTCTTTATTTTCTGAAACCATGGATTTTTTATTCCTCCTTTATTCTCATCAATTTATTAATATTGATGGGCTCAAAAAATATAATCTACCTGATTCTTTTGTTTTTAGTCATTAATTATTTTGAATTGTTTAAAGAATGCAATAAAGCAGGATCATCAGTAATGATGCCGTCTACACCCATATTGATAAATCTTATCATGTCATTTCTGTTGTTAACTGTCCAGGTATTGATTTTTATTCCTTTTTGATGCAATTGATCTATCATTTCCTGATCAACAATTTTCCAATAGGGATGATACGCCTGGGCATTTAGACTATCGATAATATTGATTACATTCGTTTCTGGCTGGTCATTCAGCACTGCAATTCGTGCATTTTCATCAATATTTCTAATTTGATACAGGTAGTCTAAATTAAATGAGGAAAAAATTACGTGTTTTAAATATGCCTTTGAATTTACTGTATTATATACTTCTCTGGCAATAACTTCATGACCAGGAAGTCCATTTATATCCTTTATTTCGATATTCATTTCAATTCCAAGACTTTTTGATAGTATCACAGCGTTATTAAGAAAAGGTGCGTTATAATGTTTGGAACAGTCTTTTGGATTTTCTGTTAGAAAAGCATAACCAAAATTGAGTTTTTTCAGTTCGTAAGCTGCAAAATCACAAACATTCCAAGGGTGCCTGTCCTTGAATTCAGAAAGCTTATGCACATCTGTTGTTCGTTCCAGAGTATGGTCATGAATAATGATGAGTTGATTGTCAGCGCTGCACTGAACATCTAATTCCCACATAATAGCACCAGACATGTGGGCTATTCGGGCTGCTTCAAGTGTATTTTCAGGTGCGCACAATCGTGCACCTCTATGTGCGATATTGCTGATCATGCTTTTGGGGCCTATGCTCGTTTGTGAGCAAAAAAAATAGTCGGGAATCGAAATAATATCAAAATCCCGACTATTGGTGTGCATCAATAAAACGAATTATTATTCATCAGTAGCAACGTAAATTCCTCTTGAGACTGTTTTTACCAAACCTTTTTTGGTCAATTTATACAAGGAATTACTGATTTGCTTTTTGTCAAGCTTGGTCGCTTCCTGAATTTTTTCAACAGTTGCTCCTTTTCGACTTCTCTTGATTACTTTATAAACACGATCCAGGACTGTAGGTTCTTTCGTTTTTTTAACCAGTTTTTTCTTTTTTTCTATTTTTTGCTTCTTACTTTTCTTTACTGGAGCAGAAACTGGTTTTATTGTTTTGGGTTCTTTGGTCTCTTTTGGCTCTTTTGGCTCTTTTGGCTCTTTTGGCTTTGGTTTTGGTTTAATGGATTCTTTTTGGGCAGCATCTTCAACCGGTGCGGCCTTCACTTGTTCTTCAGAAGCATCCAAGATACTCTTTGAAAGTTCATTCAATTCTTTTCCAATATTTGCCAATGATGTTGCTATGGCTTTTATTGTTTCGTTTGTCATTATGTAAACCTCCTAAATTAATAGTATAATGTATAAAAGTAATAAAAAATTATCCTTTTGGTTAAGCATAAAATAGAATAATCAAACTATTGTCAAGAGAAGAATTTATTTTATTTTATTTTATCTATTTATATAAGGAAGTATATGTAAAAACGAAGTTTCATACTATAAGTAATTTCCCTGAATTAAAAGGTTTAGACGTATTTGTTTGAGTCTTAGTTGCAGTATTATGATCAAGCAATTTTTCATTCGAGGTGTGTAAAAACAACCTTGATACTTAACTACATGTCTTTATGACCGTTTTAGGCCTTAATTATAGATTAAAAAATACTCCGGTATGATCAAAAAAGTTCGTATTCCCACAAAGTCGGACAAACTTATGGGGAAACTAATTTCCAAGGATTCCTAAGGAATGATTGAATAATAAGTTCCTCATTTTCTTATTTACAAGTCCAATGTAGGGGCGAACCTTATGTTCGCCCATCGTACATAGGAACGAATGCGTTATTCGTTCGAGGGCGAACATAAGGTTCGCCCCTACATCGGGCTGGCACATAAGTAAATGGGGAACTTATTTTTCGAGTTTTCCTAAGGAATGATTGAATAATAAGTTCCTCATTTTCTTATTTACAAGTCCAATGTAGGGGCGAACCTTGTGTTCGCCCATCGTA
>Ga0272440_1000208_pt1 | contig 48745 bp, 39 predicted proteins | sample SSMMMBAug17_FD_192440 | JGI IMG/M metagenome (GOLD analysis project Ga0272440, IMG submission 192440) | Marine sediment archaeal communities from Little Sippewissett salt marsh, Falmouth, MA, United States - SSM-MMB-Aug17 | ecosystem: Environmental > Aquatic > Marine > Wetlands > Sediment ...
ACCAGATTCTCTGGTATCAGAGCCGCGCGCGTTAGCAAGCGGGATGGTATAACCAGATTCGCTGGTATCAGAGCCGCGCGCGTTAGCAAGCGGGATGGTATAACCTCATATTTTGGAATATTTATTTCCGGAAATCACCTTATCTCTACATCATTGAAAAGTGATAACCCAATAATAACATCAGGAGGAAAAATGCATAAATCCGATAAATCAATTGCCTTGGTACTTGCCGGTGGCGGAGCGCGTGGTGCGTATGAAGCTGGCGTGATTAAATATATTTTAGAAGAAATTCCAAAAATCAGTGAAACCCAAACTTTTTTCAATATTTTTTCCGGTACAAGTATTGGCGCATTGAACAGTTGCTTTTTGGCATCACATGCAGATAATCCCGCCAGAGCAGCGAAAGAATTGGTTAATTACTGGCAATCAATTACAATAGACAAAATCATTCATTTTGGATACAAAGAATTATTCAATCTTTTCAATACACTGGTTGGACGTTCTTCAACTGAAATTCACTCTCACCAAAAAGATACTGCTCATGCACCTCATCCGCCAATTGCAGGCATTTTCGATTCAGCCCCGCTTTTTGAACAAATGAAACAGGCCATTCCCTGGGACCATATTCAGTCATGCTTTGAAAATAATTCACTTAAAGGCCTCTCTCTGTGTGCAACAGAGGTGTGTACAGGTAAGTCTACCATTTTTTTTCAAAACAATTCCCAAAAGAAGAATATTTATGGCACAGATCATTCAATGGAAGCCTGTTTTGTGAAAATTAAACTTGAACATGCAATGGCATCTTCGGCAATTCCAATGATTTTTCCAGCAGTGCAGGTAAATGGCACCTGTTATACAGATGGCAGTTTGCGACAAAATACCCCCATTTATCCAGCCATGCGATTGGGGGCAGACAAAATGCTTGTGATCGCCTTATCACAAGATCCTGAAATTGAATTTTGTTCTGCACGAAAAGGATGCCGTCGAAATCCTAATCCAGGCATGCTGTTTCTCATGGGAAAGGTACTCAATGTGCTGATTACTGACGCACTTGATTACGAACTTAAGCGGGTTGAAATGTTCAATCATATCATTACAAGTGGAGAAAAGATTTATGGGAATGATTTTTTGAATCAAATCAATCAATTAACACGTGCTTACCGAAATGCAGATTATCGGGTTATTGAAACCTACATGATTCGACCAAGTCAAAGTCTGCATCAGGCAGCAGTTGATTGTATCCGTGAGTCTCCTGAAGAAATTCACTTTTCTGGTATCCCTGGAAAGGTGTTGTCAACACTTTTTCATTCAAGTATATTTGTTGATTCCGAATTACTCAGTTTTCTATTGTTTACCCCAACGTATATCAGACGATTGATTGATATGGGGTTTCAGGATGCATCAAAACATGAAGAAAATTTGATTCAGTTTTTTGACTAATGGATGCTAAAAAAATAATTGTCCCATTTCCTTGTTAATGCAAACAACACGAATTATGAAAAAACTATTCAAAAAAAGGAAATATCAAAAAAAAGAGCTTGACTCAAATCAACAATAATATATAACTAATTCAATCAAACTTCATTTGGTTTTAATATGTTAGGAAAAAAATACCCCATTTCGAATAATTGGACTCCAGCCTTTTTACACAAACGACATTCGAAATGATGCACGAATTTTTAATGTTTCCTATGTAACTTTATATAACAACATATTAAACATTTTTTTGAGGGTTTATCCCTGATCCATTCTTCCTTTTTAACATGAATTAAGATGAAAACTATAATGAGAAAGACAATGAATTGTTTTAAATTATTAATCGTAGACGAACCCAAAAATGTAAAAAATATTGAGAAGTGTTTGCAAAAACAACCCTGTTCAATGGTTACTGCATGTTCTGGACAGGATGCCATAAAAATAATGCGCAGTACAGAAATTGATATTCTCATTTCAAAGGTTGATTTGTTAGATATCAATGGACTGGCAATGTATAACGCCATGAAAGATCAAAAGCCTGATATGCACTGCATTCTCATTTCAGACACATCTTGTAGATTGGATTCACCAGAATGTCAGCGTTTAAATATTATTGATCGGCCATCAAATATGGACATCATTTCCGACTGTGTGAATCGAACGATATCACAAATTAAACAAATGCAACGATCAAAATTCAAAATTCTAACTGTTGAAGACACCAAATCATTATTGTTCACACAGGTTAAAATGTTAAACAAAATTGGCTTTTCCAATATTGTGACTGCATATAATGGTAAACAGGCCATTGAACTTTTAGCAGATATGACCCCGCCAGATTTAATTATCAGCGACTGGTATATGCCAGATATAAATGGGCTGGAACTTCTTCTGTGGGTACAAGGAAATGAATCTTTTAAAAAGACACCATTTATTATGGCTACATCACAAAAAGAAGCGATGATGGCAATAGAAGCGGGCGCGAATCATTTTTTAATAAAACCTTACGATATTAAAACAATTGAAAAGGCCATTGAAAGCGTTTTGCCAATTTAACGTTGTATGTTTTTTAGACTTGACAATATTTAATATATTTAATATGTTAATATACATATACGTAACAAAATGACGTTAAATTGTTTTCATAAAAAACATCCTGTCATTTCCAGCCAAGGTATATACAACTCAAAAAAAATATTTATATCAACGTAACATAAAGGAGAAAATTATGACTGACAAGAATGTAGATGAATTACTGAAACCACATCTTCATAAGACTGTTTTACTGGTTGAAGATACAAAATCGATTCTGATGACAGAAAAAAAAATGTTAACAGATATTGGCTTTTCCAGTATCGTCTTAGCATATGATGGTCAAGAAGCGATTGAAAAGCTGTCAGAACATGACATTGGTTTAATTATCAGTGATTGGAATATGCCCAATTTAAATGGTTATGAATTTCTCCTGTGGCTGAGAAAAGACAGTCGATACAATGATATTCCATTTATTATGGCCACATCCCTGGCAGAAAAAAAACAAGCCGGTATGGCAGATGACGCCGGCGGAAATTATTATTTAATCAAGCCATTTGGACCGCAGGAACTGCAACAGGCGATTCATAAGGTATTTGACACAGGAAAAAGCCTGGCGTCAACATCAACAAATAAATCACGTATGTCAGACAGTGGCAAAGTCAGATTATCTGTTGCACATATTCCTATCACAGATCATATCGTATTGGGCATGCTTCAGCATTTAATTTCAACGAAAAAATTGACACCCAAACATTTTGAACTGGACATTCAGAGCTTGCTTTTATGGAATCCAGTGCAAAACAAACTGGATGAGGGAAGTATTGATGCAGCATTTATTCTGGCACCTATTGTAATGGATTTGTTTAGTCATGGCACACCGCTGAAAATTGTATTGCTGGCACATAAAAATGGCAGTATTTGTATCAGAAATAAATCATTTGGAAAAATTGATCTGGACAATGAAACATTGAAAACGTTTTTTCATAACAAGGTTTTTTACTTACCACATACCCTGTCAGTACATCGTATTTTGGCGGATATATATTTAAGAAAGTTGGGCCTGAACCCTGGATATGCAGGTCAGGAGAATGTCAATATTCGATATGAAGTTATCCCGCCCATAATGATGCCAGATTTTCAATCCAAAGATAAAAATGTAGGTGGTTTTATGGTGGCTGAACCTATTGGTGCAAAAGCCATTTATAGCGATGTTGGTGAAGAGTTAATACTTTCCGGCCAACTCTGGAATGACCATCCCTGTTGTGTTGTTGCCATGCGCGATGAGTTTATTCAAAAATATCCAGAGGCCGTTTACGAGTTTGTAAATATGCTCATCCTTGCTGGACAGTATGTTGAAAGTCACAAAGATGAAGCTGCGCGTATTGCGGTATCTTTCCTGGATCCAGATAAAAAATTGGGTTACACCAATGAAATTCTTGAAAAGGTTTTTCTTGATACTTATGGCATCAAAACACATGATTTAGTGCCTGTTATTGAAGATTTTGACAGGATTCAAAAGTTTATGTACGATAAACTTCAAATGGGAAATCTGATTGATATTGAAAAATTAATTGATACACGCTTTATAAAGAAATAAAACAACCTCTAGAACCTTTGAAAAATATGTTCCTCATTTCCATAAGTCAGGCATATCGGTCAGACGTGTGCAAATGAGGAACTTAGGATTACCATCAACATAAAAACGAAATGATTATTAACGTATTTTGTTCGACCGCCTGAAAAAATAGCTTGTACCTTACAACATGACTTGAATTAATTAATAAATATGATATTATTTTTTATGCAGATCGTGAGAACATTTTAAAAGGTTCAGTGCTATCACTTTTGTAATTGCTTAGGAAAACTCGGAAAATAAGTTCCTCATTTAATAAATTGCATTCCTTTTTTTTTGAAATGATATTCAGGGGATCTTAATTATCACAGAATTTTTAGGTTATAAATTAATGAAAAACATTATCGTTCAATTAACAATTTTTTTATGTATTTTTTTGTGGGCGTCCTGTTTATCCAAAAAAATCATTCAATCGACCCCACCACCACATTGTCATTATGGTAAGCCCTATCAAATCAAAAACAAGTGGTATCAACCCATGACGTATGTGGATTACTTTGAACAAAGGGGTATTGCATCATGGTATGGAAAAAAATTTCATGGCCGAAAAACATCCAATGGCGAAACTTACAATATGTATGCAATTTCTGCTGCGCACAAAACGCTTCCATTGGGCACCTATGTGAAAGTCTATAACCTTGATAATAAAAAATGTCTGACAGTTCGAATCAACGACAGGGGGCCTTTTATTGAGGGGCGTATTATTGATTTATCTTATGGTGCAGCCAGTCGTCTTGGTGTTGTACAAAAAGGTACAGCCAGAGTATTTATTCGCACGATAAAAAAACAATCAAAAACAGCTGCTTTAAAACGAAACAAAAAAGGGCGACAGGTAAAAAAAGTCAGACAGAAAAAACGTGAACACAATCTGGTAAAAAAGGTTAAAAGCATCAAACCAATCGTCATACAACCCAAAAAATCATCACAGGAACTAATCAGTGGTAATTGTTTTCAAATTCAGGTGGGTGCGTTTGGAAATCGTCAAAATGCAGTGTCACTATGCAACCGATTAAAACCGCTTTATAATGACTCACATATTGTGGTATCCAGCAATGGGGCCAGTTCACTATATCGAGTGTTGATTGGAAATTGTATGCCCCAGCATAAAGCCAGATATGTTGAACGTCAGTTGGGGCATCATGGATTTCAGGATGCTTTTGTTGTTGCGCAGATAAGATAAATATGATCAGTACCGAAAAAATGGGCGCAATGAATGCGCCCATTAATACTAACATGAACATACTGATACGATCCAATTCAGAGGATCAGCGGTATGTCCATATTGAATATCTGTCAATGCATCATAGAGTTTTTGGGTTAACGCACCAACTTTTCCATCATTGATGACATATTCCTGGTTCTGATAACGAATTAATCCCACCGGAGAAATAACAGCCGCTGTCCCGGTGCCAAATATTTCCATTTTTTTACCCTGTTTTTGAGATTCAATGACTTCATCAATGGAAATTTTTCGCTCAACCACAGTCATTCCCCAATGGTTTGCCAACTCAATCACAGATTTTCGTGTAATTCCAGGCAAAATGCTACCATTTAATTCAGGCGTCACCAGGGTGTCATCAAACACAAAGAAAATATTCATGGACCCAACTTCTTCAACATATTTTTGCTCCACACCATCCAGCCAGAGTACCTGCGTGTATCCTTCCCTGTGGGCCTGTTCACCGGCATACAGGCTGGCAGCATAATTTCCAGGTGTTTTGGCTTCACCAACACCACCGCGCACTGCCCGCACATGACGTTTTGTCACCCATATTTTTACCGGATTAAATCCTTCAGGATAGTAAGCTCCAACAGGTGACAGAATAATAAAATACCGATAGGCTCTTGATGCCCGAACACCTAAAAACGGGTCTGTTGCAATAATCGTTGGTCGAATATACAAGGACGTTCCAGAAGCACCAGGTACCCATCGTTTTTCCAGATCTATCAACTCCTTTAAGGCCTCCAATGAGAATTGTTCATCGATCTCAGGAATACACAATAGTCTGCAGGAGCGGTTCAAGCGTGCAAAATTTTGTTCCGGTCGAAACAATTGAATATTGCCTGAAGAGGTTTTGTAGGCCTTAAGACCTTCAAATACTGCCTGGCCATAATGTAAAACCATTGTTGATGGATCCATAACAATTGAATGATAAGGCTCAATTCGCGCATTATGCCATCCTGAATCTGGATGATAATCCATGTTGAACATGTAGTCTGTAAAATCTACACCAAAATTGAGTTCACTATCATTTGGGCATTTTTTCAATTGTTCGGTTTTTGTTATTGATAACCCCTCCATTAAATAATCCTCCTTAAATAATTATCCAAATATAATAAAATAGAAATAATATATATACGTGCTACTTCATACCAATAGTTGATTGATAAATATCATCAAAAATAACTGGAATCCTTTTATGTAAATCTTCTAATAATGGCCGCATCACTTCCCGAATCTGTGGATGCGCAGCATTGGCTGTTCTTAATGCCAAAACATGACGAATTTCTCGGAGATTACACGTCATAACCACTTCTGTTTTCAAACTGTTTGGCAACACGCTTCGAGCCTGTTCAGCACGGGCACCCATGTTGATCAGTTTTAAATATGCTTTTTCTGAAGCTTCCATCGCCTGTTTCCATGCATTGTACTCAGGTGATGTTTCATTCCAGAAGCAGGGTCGAATCACAGTAATTTCGTTTCCAAATTTGTTTTTTGAATAATTGGCATATCGCGTACTTTCCTGACTATAGGATGCCAGACGATGCCTGACCAGCTCGTGACTGACCCCTCGGTCTATAATAAATTTAATTGTTAAAAAGATATGCTCAATTACGCTTAAATGACCTGATGACATAATTCTTTTGACAAAATCACGTGCGGATTGATCTGTGATTCTATCCTCAGATTTATAACATGTTCGTCCTGCCAGTTCAATGCGTTGCAACAGATCTGACATATCCGGGATAAACATGATTTCGTATGCGGGCGATATGATTTTCAAAATATTACCTTTCTTCAGGCACTCAAATCAGACAACGCATATGTGTCTGACATAAACGAATGGTTTCGTTATTCTCAGAGGTTTCCTGATAAAAAATATGACCATAGCATTTTTTATCTCATATTGACAATATAAAATTCTTACCATTGGAATATAATAACACATTTCATGTGATGCTTTGGCATAAATTCTGCTTTTTGTGTCTGAAAAATTATAAAATTTATTCAGTGCTTATTAACAATTATTATGAGGATGCAACCATGATCACACAAGGGCAATACCTGTCAATTCCACTAATAAAAAGTATATCGTTTCAACTGGCAAAAAAAGGGTTCATTGCAGCCATGTTTATGGCATCGATCCTTGGGGTATCACAGGCCATTTGGGCATATTACTTACAAGAAAAAATCAATGACAATACGATTCAAGAAATTTTATACGTCATTGAAGAGTCCGCCATCCAGGTTCTTATCAATAATGATAAACACCTGGCAAGAATGGTATTGGGTGGACTCATAAAAAAAGATTTTATTATTAAAGCTACCATTTATGATACAGATCAATCAGTGTTCATGTCTATCAAAAATTATGCGGAGACAAAGTCTCATTATCGATTTATTACGCGCATTATTGCTGACGAATTCATACAAAAAAAAATTCCCCTGAAACCTGCCAGTAATAAAAAAATTGGTTCATTAGAGTTGACTGTGGATCACCATGTAATGCTGGTCCCAATCTACCAGCGTGGGTTATTAACCATTTTTTTGTCAACGATATTGATTTTCATTGTGTGTGTAATTATGTTTGCTGTTTTTCAGCGAAATATAACCAACCCTTTAGGCCAGATCATCCAATCAATACGTGCCATCAATCCACGTAAAATCGATAATGTCCAACTCAAATTATTATATGGTCATGAACATGATGAACTGGGGTTGTTGATTACCATTGCAAATGAATTTATTCAAAGTAATGCCCATCATATGGAAGAACGTATCGCTGCGGAAATTAAATTGCGGGCATTGAATGAAGAGCTTGAAAAGCGCGTCAGAGAAAGAACAGACAGACTTTATCAAAAAATTGTTCAATATGAAAAGGCTGAAAATCAGTTGCGAATGTACGAAAGAATAGTGGCTTCAACCAGTGACATGATCGGACTGATTGATCGACAGTATGACTATATTCTGGTGAATGCATCTTATGAGGTTGCATTTGGGAGAAATCAGTCGGAATTGACCGGAATGAATATTGAAGATCTTTTTGGTCGAGAGATGAAAGAACAATTAGTGCCCAAACTTGAGGAAGGGTTTAATGGTAAAACAATTGTCTTTGAAGCATGGTATAATTATCCGGCATTGGGTAACCGATATATGAGTGTTCACTATACTCCCTGGGTTCAAGATGATTGTATCGAACATGTTGTGGTTTCAGGAAGAGATATTACCCGGTTAAAACGCGTAGAAGAACAACTGGATCTTGCCAGGGCTGAGGCCGAGGAAGCCAACAAGGCGAAAAGTGAATTTCTGGCGCGAATGAGTCATGAAATTCGTACCCCTTTAAATGCCATTATCGGCCTGACACATCTGGTGATGCAGACAAATCTGTCTGACAAGCAGTATGATTATCTTAATAAAATTATCACATCCTCTCAATCTCTCTTATCAGTAATTAACGATATATTGGATTTCTCAAAAATTGAAGCGGGCAAATTAACAATCGAACATGTCAATTTCAATCTGGATGACGTTCTGGAAAAAATATCCAGCATTCTAAGTATCAAAGCGCATAAAAAAGGACTGGAATTGATCTTTGAAATTTCACCTGATGTCCCAAATTTATTGGCTGGTGATCCTTTACGATTGGCCCAGATATTAACCAACTTAACAAACAATGCCATTAAATTTACAGATCATGGAGAGATTATTATTCGTATACACACACAGAAAACTGAAACGCCAGATCGCATTCAACTTGTTTTTTGTGTAATTGATACCGGAATTGGCCTGAGTGAAAAACAGATTGACAAATTGTTTAAATCATTCAGTCAGGCGGATAGATATATTACCCGAAAGTATGGGGGAACAGGCCTTGGGCTTTCAATTTGCAAAGGATTGATCGAAATTATGGGAGGCCGCATTGAAGTCAAAAGTACACCCGGTCAAGGAAGTATTTTTTCATTTACCTGTCCTTTTGATGTTCAAAGTTCTAAAGAGATCCCAAAGCAGATTCAACCGGATACGTCAAATATTCATATTCTGCTTGTGGATGACAATAAATCTGCACGTACAATATTAAAGAAAACGCTGCTATCTTTTTCTTTTCGTGTTTCTGAAGCAGCGAATGGTCAGGAAGCGTTGCGCATTTTGTTGTCAAATCATACGGATCCATTTTCACTGGTTCTGGTCGATTGGAAAATGCCTGGAATGGATGGTTTAGAATTAACCCGACGAATCAGGACTCTTTCTAAGGATGAAGATATTCCCTCAATTTTAATGGTAACGGCTTACCGAGACGATAGTATTGTCAAAGACGCAAAATCAGCGGGAATAGAAGCTGTTCTGAACAAACCCATACAGCCATCATCGCTGTTAGACAATATCATGGCCAGTCTGAACAGAAATAAGATCCAGTCTTTTGTAACCAGTAAAATCCAAACACAATTCAAAGACAGATATCAACTGAGCGGTAATATATTGCTTGTTGAAGACAATCGTATTAACCAGGAAGTTGCCCAGGAATTGCTTCAACTCTGTGGTTTTCATGTTCAGATAGCGGTAAATGGAAAACAGGCTTTAGACAAATATATTGCACAATCCACTTTTTTTCATGCGGTTTTAATGGACATTCAAATGCCTGTTATGGATGGTTATGAAGCGACAAATCGAATTCGTCAATATGAATCGTCCAATTCATTATCATCTGTCCCAATTATTGCAATGACAGCCCATGCAATGACCGGTGAAAAAGAACGTTGTTTATCTGCCGGGATGAATGACTATACCACAAAACCAATTGATCCAGATGTTTTAATACAAACCCTTTGTCGATGGATTCCCCACTTAAAAAATAAGCAAATTGTTATCCCACAAAAGAATGCGGGATTGAATACATCTATAAAGACATCATATTCCGGATTAAATATTGCTGATGGCCTGGCACGAGTTTCGAATCAGGAAGGTATTTACCTTGCTATTCTAAAAACTTTTACCAGAGACTTTTCTGACTGTGCGGATCAAATGATTAATTCCTATGAGAACAGGTTGTATGAAGATATGAAAAGAACAGTTCATAATCTAAAAGGGGTTTCAGGAAATATTGGTGCCAGTCGTATTTTAGAGAATTGTCTCCGGATTGAAAAGTTGATCAAAAACAATGATTTCGGTAAAATTAAGGAAGAGCTGGATACACTGTTGGTGAATTTGACAGAAACAATTTACGCAATTCAGGAAATTATTAAATCAGAATCTCAAATAACTGATGAAGAATGCAATCCTGATACCGAGCCGGACATGAATATTGAAGATATTCAAAATTTATTGCAAGATTTTGATCAATTATTGCAACAGCATCACCTTGATGCAGAATTTGTCCTGAAAAAACTTAAACGCGCATTAAAAGGCAAATATTGCAACTCGGATTTGAATATTATTGCCGATCATATGGCAAAATATGATTATGTTGAAGCACATAATCATTTAATGAAAATTAAGGCGCGTATACAGGAGATTTTTGATGACACAGACAGACGAGAAAAAGAAAATATTAATTGTTGATGATATCCCGTCAAACATACAGATATTGGCTGAAGCCATGCGCGATGATTATCAAATTATTTTTGCAACCAAAGGCGAAGAAGCACTAAAAATTGCTATGGCCGATCAACCACCAGACTTGATTTTACTGGATATTATGCTTCCAGACATTGATGGCTACACAGTTTGTCGTCACTTGAAAAATGAAAGTACAACACGGGATATCCCCATTATTTTTATCACAGCCAAATCTGAAGAAACTGATGAAACAAAAGGGTTTGAGTTTGGCGGTGTCGATTATATTATTAAACCATTCAGTATCCCTATTGTTAAAGCACGTGTTCAAACGCATATTGAACTGAAAAGAAAGCGAGACATGCTGAAAGAAATGGCGGATCGTTTGGAACAGCTCAATCAGACAAAGAATAAATTTTTAGGTATTGCTGCACATGATTTACGCAGTCCATTGGGTTCAGTGCGGGGATTTTCACGTTTACTTATTGAAGAATTATCCGATCAGGTTTCTTCTGATCAACAAGAATTTTTAGAGATTATATACCAACAAAGCAATCATATGCTGGCATTGGTGGATGATCTACTGGATGTCGCTGTCATAGAGAGCGGAAAACTGGATCTTCGCATTCAAAAAGAAAATTTGATTGAAATAATTGAAAAACGCATTCGTTTATTTCAACACAAATTAAATAAAAAGCATATTGAGGTTTCAAAACATTTTGACAATATTCCGGAAATCTCTTTTGACCGCATTCGAATTTCTCAGGTTATGGATAACCTGTTGAGCAATTCAATAAAATTTTCACCGGAAAATGCAAAAATAATTGTGAATGTGTATAAAATTGACAACAGAATTCGCGTTGATGTTATTGATGAAGGCCCTGGTATTCCGCTTGAACATCAACCCCATATATTTGGTGCTTTTCAAAAATTCAGAAAAAAACATGCTGAAAGTGAAAAAAGTACAGGCCTGGGTTTATCGATTGTCAAGCGAATCGTTGAGGCTCACGATGGCAGTATACGTGTTTTAAGCGAACATACAAAGGGAACAACAATGAGTTTTACCTTGCCTGTTCGCTATGATAATTTAATTTAGATGGCTATTGTTGACGCCAATTTGAATCAGGGTATTGAGCGACATTTCAAGAGGCTTTGGAATAGCAGAATCAGAAATAAAAGGATAAATCGCGTCTACTTTCTTGTCTGTATGAATCAGGATTAAGGATTTACAAAGTATCTCAAAGGGTTGAAGTTGTGAAAGTTGTCCCCTCCCTGCAGCATCACTGAGAGATAATGCCATTTCGACAAAGGATTCAAACTCCGGAAGGAGTAACATTTTTTCAAGTGTTATTTCCAGATTGCTTTTTTTGTTGGGATTGCAGTCACAGGTATTCAGTAATCCATGTAAAGAAATATTTCTTTCTTTTAATCGAAAAAAAACAGACCGTTTTGCAGATATTCCATTTTGTTTAAAAATGGCTTGTATGACAGCATCATAAACAGATCTGGCAATCAACTCGCCAGCCTTTGTATGACCACCTGTCTGATCAATCATCGCCCCTGTACTTCCTTGAACGACAATGATATTGTCTGTACCTGTACCGGTTGCCGAATGTATCATCGGGGTGTATGCACTTCGGATATCCATATCCTGAAGTGCTGCTGTTTTTGCCTCAGTGGCGGTTATGATGGCACGGGTCATGGCTTTTTTTGATAGTTTCCGATTACTCATAATAATCATATTAATTGTACCCGCCTTAAAATATAATCCAATATCTTTGGACATTCTCATAGCATTACTTTGAACACCAGCCGTTGCAATCACATGAATCGTTAAATCCTGATAGTGTTTTGAAACCATCGCAAGATTTTCCATATCAGCACCAGTTATCAATATTGATGTCGATTGTTGCGGGCGATTGGTCAGCTTGCATACTTTACTCATTAAGTCTTGAGCATTATGTTCCTGAGAAACCATCCAGAATGCAGGTTCAAAATAATGATTCCCAACTGTCAAAATACCGTCTCTTGGGCCATCAAGTGTGGATAAAATGAACTGGGGCGTATGAAAATCAATTAACAGGGTTTTGGCAGGCAGATCATTCACGTGACTATAAGCAATTGCTGCATATTTGATATAAGGCAAGGATAAGTTTATTGGCTTTGTTTTAAAAACTGTTTCAGGATATACCTTTGATTTTTGAAATACCTCAGGATACAGCGTTGCAGAAAGCCATTTAATAAAATAAGCAGAATGCATGGATGCTCTGCACGTTAACTCACAGGGAAAGTTATGAATCTGATAATTGCTTATTGCATCTACGTCTTTCCATCCAGGCTGCTGCAAGACTGTTGTTTTCAATTCCTGATTAAAACCACAACCATATAAAACCTGAGGATTGAAAGTTTTCCATTCAGTCAATGAAACATCTACGATTTGTCTCTTTTTTGTAAAATTTGGGGGAATGCCGCCTGCCAGACGAATAAATTCATTCTGAAAAGAATCAGATCCTGGTGTCATCACACGTTCACGCCCCATGAGACGCATCACTCTTTTTCTTTTTTCCTTTGGAATTTCAGATACTTTGTTTGCAATAAAATCAAGTTGATTCTGTATCTTTAAACCAAACTGTGACGACTTCTCAGAACAGTTAAAAATTTTTCCCAATGTTGTTAAGTGTGCCAGCGATTTTTTAATCGATGAAGGGGTAAAGACGACGGTCTGACATTTTTTTAACGCATAATAATCAATAATGGGCTGGTGCAAGGTAGAAACAAAAATATAATCAGGTTGAAGTTCTTTTATGCGTTTTAATGAAGGTGAAAAAAAACCACCCACAATTGTTTTTAATGTGGCATCACCAGGATAAGTATCAAAGTAGGTTACCCCACAAACTGAATCACCCGCTCCAATTGAAAAAATCATTTCTGTAATACCGGGTACCAACGAGATAACGCGCTCTGGTTTTTGATCGACAGTGATCTGTTTGCCCAGATCATCAGTGAAATAAATGGGATAGGCTGTGACATTACAGGTGGCAATTATCAGCACAAACATTGATACAAAGATAAAATGTATAATTTTATTTATCATTGTTATTTATATACCTCATGTTTAGCAGGAATGAAGAAAACCCTTTCAGGTACAATATCTTTAGCAAGAACAGTTTCCAATTCCTGGTCAAGGTTTTGACGTGTCAAAACTAAAGGACTGAATCCTCATGAAAGCGATGAATGTCATCCAGTGAATATCCGAGTTCAGACAGAATTTCATTGGTGCTTTCACCAAATTTTACAGGGGGTGTGCGAATACGACCAGGTGTTTCAGATAGTTTCGCTGAAATTCCAATAATGTCTTGATTGTTGCCATCATTGTCTTTAATGGGTACGATCATTTCCCTTTCTTTAAAATGTGAATGATTGATCACTTCGGAAAAATTCATGATGGGTGAATGACACATATCCAATGGCGTTAATTCATCATCCCATTCAGCCAGAGTTTTTGAACGAAAGATCTTGCGTAATGTTTCGATTATTTCTACACGTCGATTTTCATCATATTGAAGTGAAATATACTCTGGCTTGCCCAGATGATTACATAAAACAGCCCAAAAGCGATTTTCCAATGCACCAATCGCAATATAGCGATGATCGGCTGTTTCATAAGTATTGTAAAACGCATAGTGGTGGGATAAAAAAGAATCCCCCCGAACAGGTAATTGCCCCAACAAATTGTAGAGATATTGCGTGATTGGTAAAAAGCTGACCATTGTATCGGTCATTGAAATGTCAATATACTGACCAATACCTGATCGTTCACGCGCAAATAATGCCAGAAGGATCCCGATTGCAGCGTTCATGCCACCTCCTGCAATATCTGCAATTTGAATTCCTGGAATTACCGGCGGCCTGTCAGGTTCACCAATGACATCCAGAACACCTGAAAGACTCAGATAGTTGACATCATGACCGGCTTTATCTCTAAACTGTCCGGTTTGACCAAATCCTGTAATAGAGCAATAGATAATTTTGGGGTTTATTTTATTTACTGCTTCGTACTGAATGCCCAGACGATTGACAACCCCCGGACGAAATCCTTCAATAAGAACGTCTGCTTTTTCTACCAGTTGAAAAAAAATTTTTTTACCCTGATCGGTTTTTAAATTTAAGGTCATGTGCGATTTATTTCTATTGACTGTTGGCACAAATAAACCATCAGATTGATAGCGTTTATCTTCAATGGAAATAACGCGAGCCCCATGATCTGCAAGAATCATCGAACAATATGGCCCTGGCAGCAGGCGCGATATATCAATGACTGTTAAGCCTTCTAACGCTCCTTTTTTCATATATTTCTCCTTAATCGTTGATTTGTGAACTGCGAAGTTTAATTAAAGGGAATTTTTTACTTGATATAATTTAAACTGATTTTTTCAACAGTTCCATCTTCATGCATTTCTTATAATGTACGATTCAATTAATTTATAATTCCAAATTCCTAACATAAATTAATTAATTTACTAAATCAATATAATTATTTAGATATCACACCCCCCAAACCGGTTACAGACTTAAAGCGGGACGGGTGCAACACAAAGAAGTTAGAGTTTTCTTCTTAGTCCCGATAGGGCGTAAAACTGGAAATTTGTCAATATTTACGACAATATCTTTATATAATTATGTCGTAAATGTTGACAAATTTCTTTATTTACGATATTTTTTTGTTCATTATGAATAAAGTTATTTGCAGAGAAAAAGAGTTAAGTAGAATTAAAACCCGACTGGCCAGTGAATCAACTGAGTTTATTGTCGTTTATGGGCGTCGACGCGTTGGTAAAACATGGCTGGTTCGAAATGCGATTCCCATGCTTCTTGACCAGGATAATTATGTTTATCTTGAAGTGACTGGTACGATCAGCGATGATTCTCGATTGTTGCCATCAAAGGAATCCTTTTATAATTCACTGAATTTGTCTTGGAACATTTCTTTTGGTGAACTATTATTTGATCCATCTGCTGATTCGCGCAACATGAATATTGAAAATTTGTTTTTTCTAAAGCTTTCAGAAAAAATACATTCATTCAAAAAACAAAAAATAATCTTGTTTTTTGATGAACTGCCATGGATCGCCAAAACTTCAAAAACGTTTTATGATGGTATCCTTTTTTTTCGAAACAATGCGGTTCGGGATAATAAGAATATCAAAATATTTGTATCAGGCAGTGCGACATCCTGGATGTTAGATAATATCGTAAATGCAAAAGGAAGTGCAGCACTGCGAGCGACAGAAATTATTAAACTATATCCATTAACACTCTTTGAAACCAGTCGTTATCTGTTTGAAAAATGTAAAATGTCATGCAGTAATGAAATTGTTTATGAAATATATTTGTGTATTGGCGGGATTCCCTATTATCTGGATTATGTCAATCCCCAAAAAACCTGGGTGGAAAACTTGTATTCGTTGACATCAACTGAAACCGGATTGTTAAATATGGATGTTGAACATGATAAAATATTTTCAATATTGTTTGAAAAGCCTCAATTTCACAAAAAGGTAGTCGATTATATTGCAACATCCCGATATGGTAAAACCGTCATGGAAATCAGTCAAAAAATAATATTTCAAAAAAAATCCAATGGAAAAATATCAAAAACATTACGTGAGTTAGTCGCATGTGATATTCTGGAAAAAAGAGAGCAGTTGTTTCATAAAAGCAAACAGGCAAAATATTTTATCAAAGACAATTTTCTCAATTTTTATTATAAATGGTTGAATCGCCAGAAACAGATAAAACTGTCATCATTTACAGATCTCATCCATTCATCAGCTTATCGGTCCTGGTGCGGTATCATGTTTGAGTTAATTCTTTTTACGCATCACAAGATGGTTATGAGAACGCTTGGATATCAAAAACTTGCCTATGAAACCTTCCTGTACCATTATGAAAAAAATAAAAGTAAGCGTCAAATTGATCTAATTATTGTCTTACCTCGTTTGAGAACACTCATTATTTGTGAAGCGAAATATCGCATCAACTACGAGTTAAGTAAAGCAGATATAGATAGTGCCTATGAAAAAAAACAGGATATTCATGCCTGTATGAAAAGACATAAAAAGTCGTATGAAGTAAAAATATGCTATATTACAAAAACACCTTTAAAAAAGAATCGTGCCTATCAGGAATTATTACCATTGGAAATGACCTTTGATCAAGTGTTTAAGTCTGAGGATTAAATGAAATATCACACCCCCCAAACCCAAATTTCACGATCTTTATATGTAATCCAGGTAATACATTCAAAGATTATTTTTTATTTTTTCTACATTTCATCCTAAATTTATTTATGCTATTGTTGAAAAAAATTTGATAAAAAAGTTGTGCAAAATGATTTTCCCATATATAAAACATATCTGGAAAAATGAATAAATTTATCCTGATTTTTCCAAATATAAATTATATCTGGGATTTTATATTTTATGGAAATCATTGCAAGAAAAAAAGAAAAACAAATTTTAGCCGACATATTGTGGTCCAAATCATCTGCACTGGTTGCAGTATATGGAAGGCGACGTGTTGGTAAGACATTTCTGGTTCGAAATTTCTTTGAATCTTTAGAAAATGTCATTTACTTCGAACTGACAGGTCAAAAGCAAGAGTCTGGCGAATATGCCCCATTGAAATATCAGTTGGGCAATTTTAAATACCAGTTTGAACAGGCTTTTTCCAAAAAAATACAACCGCCAGATTCATGGCATGATGCCTTTAACATCCTTAAAAAGGAAATTGAATGTTTTGCGGGCGCAAGTGTAAAGCTTGTTCTATTTTTTGATGAACTTCCCTGGCTTTGCTCACCAAAGTCCGGTTTTTTCGAAGCCCTTGATCAGGCATGGAACACGACTTTTGAAAGGTTTCAAAATGTAAAGGTCATTGTATGCGGTAGTGCTGCATCCTGGATGCTGAAAAAAATTGTTCATGCAAAGGCAGGATTCTCAAGACGCATTACACATAAAATACAACTTTCGCCATTTACACTTAAAGAAACAAAAGATTATTTGAAATACAAAGGTTTTGATTTGTCATTAATGTCAATCGCTGAAATATATATGATATTGGGCGGTATCCCTTATTATTTGAATTTTATGAATCCCCATAAATCAATTTATCAGAATATTGAAGATGAATGCTTTGATATCAGCGGGCGATTAATGGATGAATATAACCTTGTGTTTAATTCTCTTTTTAGGAATTCAAGCCATCACAAAAAAGTCGTTGAGCTTATCGCATCCAGGCAGAAAGGCGTATTATTGGGAGAATTGACCCACAAATTTTCTTCGCTCAAAGGTGGGAGTTTATCAAGAATCCTGGATAATTTAGTGGCAAGTGACTTTATTAAAAAAACAGCACCTTTGTATAATGAGAAAAAAGGCACTATCTATCGTATTATTGATGAGTTTATTCTATTTTATCTGAAATGGATCAAATCAGTACCGCAATCCATATTTGAAAGCCCAAACACAGTCTATTTTCAAAATATTGCTCAAAAAACTGCGTTTAACAGTTGGAAAGGTTTTGCATTTGAAAGGCTTTGTCTGAAGCATGAATTGCAGATTCGGGAAGCTTTAGGAATACACAAAATATTGTGCATACCTTCAATGGTCTATTTTTATGATGATAAGGGAAAAAGATCGTCTCAAATAGACCTTTTATTTGAAAGAGCAGATAATGTCATTTCGATATGTGAAATAAAACATTGCAACACTGATTATGAGCTGTCAAAATCAGATCTCCAGAGCTTGATGCAAAAAAAAGAAGATTTGAGACGATATCTTTTTCGCAAAAAAAAGAGTCAAAAGGATATTCATATTTGTTACATCACGACCAATGGGTTGCGGCATAATCAATATTTTTATCAGATTCAGCCTTTAGTTTTGCGGTTGGAGGATTTATTTTAAAAACAATTTGCGATGCAGTATAAAGCATCTCAATGAAATGGATGCATCTCCTGTTTGTATTGATGATGTTGATCATAATCTTGTTTTGGGTATTAAAGATATACTATTTTTATTTAACTTCCCTGGACATTATTAAAACTAAGGAAATCTCTGATAATAAGTTCCTCATTTCAGAAAGAGTTAATTCTATTCTTTTTGAACCAGGATTACACTGAAGAAGATGAATAAGATGAATTAAGACACTTTTTATTCATCTTCTTCAGCGTAATCCTGGTTCAAAAAAAAGGAATGCAATTTAATAAATGAGAAACTTATTTTTAGTGCATTCCTAAAAGATATTGAATCTCTAATGCGCATTATAATCGTATGATAATCTTATCAGTAGTTTTTTCTACAGTAAATGTATCTAATGCGTCTTTTGCTAAACCTGAAATTGCTTTTCCGGAATAATTATAGGTGCTTTTGCCAATGCTGCAACATTGAATTGTTTGTGTTTCGGGAACAGGATCCATGCGTCTCCCCATATGTTTACATTTATTGGCATACGCATAATATTTACCATCTGTCCCACGACATACAAGCAATCGAACAGGAAGCTGATTGCCTTCTAATCGAATCGCACTACCCGGATTTTTTAATTCTACTGCCCTGTTGATATCAATTTCTACTTTACCATCAGTGACAGTCCAGCAATCAGGATCCGATGGCTTATTTGTCGCACAAAAACCAAACAATCTATGAAAAATGTTTAGTGTTTTCATATGAATTGCTCCCAAAAAAGTTATTGAATGCTTTCAATAACTTTTTTATCATAATTTTTGACTTTTCCGAGTCGAACCTGATCAATTAAAGCAATACGTTGTTTTCTAAACGTTGCATCCTTAGGGTTGTTAGAAATAAGCTCGCATAAATTATGTATGGCATCGTACCAGTATCCTTCTTTTGCATATTCAAAAACAACTTGCTCTTTCGTTGCATTGGCGATATTTTTGTGAAATGCATCATCTGGTGGAACATACATGATTGTTGCACTGCCAAGAAAGTCCGCTGAACGTTCACCGGGAAGAGGTACAATGACGATAAACCATTCATATTCGACATTGGGTTTAAAAGTGACACCATGTTCTTTCAGATCAATTTTGCTGATTCCTTCTTCTGGTGGGCCAATGATATGTGTTTCCAAAACGGGTTCAATGACGCCATATTCATTTATTGTCAATTCTACCTTACTTTGATACCCACTGGAAATATACCACCATAAAGAGGGTTGAGGCTTTGTTGTATAACCGGTTTGTAAACTGGCAAGTGGTGCCATGAGATCTGGCGTAGCAGGTCCACCATGTACAGGGTCTATTTCACCTCCCCCATGACCATGGCCACCTTCTTTTTTCTCATGCGCCTCATCTTTTTTGTCTTCACTGGCATCATGTAATTGATTTAGTAACACTTTATTACTTAAGCCATCACTGATTGCTCCCCTGCTCAGTCCTCGACTAAGTCCCCTGCTTAGACCACGACTCAGCCCTCGACTAAGTCCCCGGCTTAATCCACGACTCAGACCACGACTTAAACCACGACTAAGGCCACGACTTAAACCACGACTCAGACCACGACTTAAACCGCGACTTAGACCACGACTAAGGCCACGACTTAAACCACGACTCAGTCCTCGGCTGGTGCCAGCACTTCCTGCACCTGTGTCACCACCTTCACGACGTCTAATCTCGGCATCCTTGTTGGGGACTTTATATAAGGGGATCTTACTGGTGTCAATGGCGGCATCATCCTGAGATACAGCATAAACATCAGTGGAGATTGTCAATAAAGAACATATCATCAGAAACACCACACACGTACTAAAACAAAATATTTGTCTCATATATTTTTTTATATACATACGTCCCCTCCTTTAATATCTTATATGATTTTTTTTAATACAAAAATCAGAAATATACACGCTTATTTATTGTCAGTCTGAATTCTTATTTATTATTTCATGATCTAAATGTCAAATCTTTTTTTATTCTTGATAGCTTGCACCTGTTTCAACATCAGTCGAGTGAGGGGCGTCATCTATTTGCGGTTTATCATTTTGAGAGAGACCCTTAACCAGGGAATGCTCAATGGCCTTGAGTAATGCTTTGCTGGTTGTTGTTGCACCGGTATGGGCATCAACATTTGGACTCTGGGCTTCAATAACTCTGGGAATAACTTTTTCAGCAAGTTTTGCATGGTTTGTCTTGCGATTTTTTACAACACGAATGTCGGTAATCCGATTGGAATTAATGTCTGTTTCCACGACATATGTAAAATTAATTCCAAACAATCCATAGGTGAAATCTCCAGTATACGTGCCATCCTTAATTTGTGCCAGATCTATATCATTGATCGGCATTTCACGTACCTTCTTTAACTGAGAACAAGCCATGAGGCCTGAACACAAAATAATAACGACAACGCATTGAATCCTTTTGTTCATTTTTTTCTCCTGTTTTTCAATCCATTGGCTGGTAAAAAAGGATTCTTTTTTAATAATCAATCAATTAGAATGACATCTTTAGAATCTTCTATTTCAACACTTTGAGCAAGCATGGCATTAATAATCTTTTTGGTTTTCTTGGTACAAAATATTTTCCGTAATTGTTCGATATAATCCGTTTCAGACTTGACAATAATTGGGTCGTTGTTGAGATTTCCAAGCTCACGTGCAATAATTTCATCAGTTTCTATCGTAATGGGGTATAGTTCAATTTCATGTGATATGGTAAACAGTCGATATTCATACCTCTGTAAAACAGGTGCGATAACGACAAATTCATACAAAAAAAAACCCTTCTCAATGGATAACTGTTCTTGTGTTTTGATACGCTTTACCTGCGCATTGATCACCCCATTGGATTTTTGCTGCAACAAAATTGCCTGCTCTTTCAGAATTGTTAAGGGAGCTCTAACACGCGTGTTAATAATATCTGTCGGCCATAAATCTAACATAACTACCTCCAATACTGTTCATTACTTTCAATATTCCGTTGGCTGCCCCTAGTCTTACCAGCAGTCCTGACAAACCTGACAGGACATTCAGATTGCATGTTATTATTTATTGAGAAGAAGCAAAAATCAAGCCATCAAATATTTCAAGTGGTAAACATTCTGAATAAAGATTGATATACGATGTTAATGGTATTTGAATCTTAGATTGAATATAAGGATTATTCAATGAAAAAAAACGAATTCTTTGATAATGAAAAAAATTAATTGTATTTAGCTGATCAAGATAAGAAATATTTGACAAAAAAATAAAGATTTCATTCGCTGTTGAAATCATAGATTGAATTGATTTCACAGGCTGATCCGGTTTGAGCAATAGCCGATTTATTTTCAATGAAGGCCAGATATCGTGTAGCTCCAAAACATCAGAAATAATCATCAAACGTTCAGGGGCAACAGGTACGGGAAAATGAGTGCTGTCTGGATTTTCAAAAAAAATTTCGCGCATTATCTGGATGCTTTTTTCAACATGCTTTGGATGTTTAACGACTTCTTTTGATGTTCTCTGATTTTGACTGATGGATTTTTTGAGTCTTAAAATACGTTCAACAGATTGATCCAGCCGAGATTCTGAAATCACATTATTTTGGACAGCATCAACAAGTGCCTGATAAACAGTATCAACCGATACATCATGGGTCAGGTTTTCAGAAATTATCAGCATATCGCATCCCGCAAGAATCATTTGAACAGCAAGATCTTCAATGTCACCAAATTTTGTTAACGCTTTCATTTCTAAATCATCACTGATAATTATCCCTTTGTAATCCAGATCGGTTCTCAATAATTTCGTCAAGAATAATGAAGACAATGTGACCGGCCATTTTGGATCTATCATTGGGTGCATGATATGTGCTGTCATAATGATGGGTACAGATTCAGAAATACTGGCAATAAAAGGAATCAGCTCTGCACTGTGCAGGGCATCAAGGGATTTATTGCTTACAGGCAGTGACAGATGACTATCAATGTCAACATCTCCATGACCGGGGAAATGTTTGGCCGCGCAAATCATGCCCGCATCTTGATATCCTCTTATTGCATGTTGTACCATGATTGCCACGTTTTCCGGGTCCTCACCATAGCTTCTTGTGCCAATAACTGGATTAGCTGGATTGGTGTTGACATCGGCAACAGGCGCGAAATTGACATTTATTCCCAATGCTGATAGCTCTTGACCGGCAATTTGACAGGCATCAAAAGTGTAATCTGGATTGTTGGTACGTCCAAAACCATAAGCTGCTGGAAAGCGTGTTACTCCCTCAGAAATGCGGGTAACCCTCCCATATTCCTGATCAATCGCAATAAAAATTGGTGATATTCCAGCTTTTTCAGCCATATGGTGCAGCTTGCCTGTTAATGACTGGGTGACTGTTGCATTGGGTGTGTTTTTTTTGAACAGGATATAGGAAGCAATTTTTTGTGATTTCATTCGACGATATATCAGAGATTCAAATTTTTCATCAGGAACGCCAACCATTAATAACTGACCAATTTTTTCATTAAGTGATAACGTTTTCATTGTTTATTATAATACACTTTCATTAAAAACATTCAAGGCGGCATATAAAAAATAACCAGCAAATCCGACTAAAAAGATCGCACATCCCGCAATGACTTGTCTGTAAACGCGGTCATTTAAAATGGATCGCCCTTTACTGACTGCAATAGACACACTGGCATACCATACCAGGTCGGCAAGGATATGACCGATGAAAAAAAATATAACCCCATTGATCCCAAATCGCATGGCATGAAAAATATAACCCAATCCAATGGATGCCCACCAGATGCTCCAGTATGGATTGGCCAGACTTAGCAGTATGCCATCCATTATCATGCCATTTTTGGACTGTGTGTCCTCAATTTGAAAATTTAGATGAAGTTGCGGGATTGCACGAAACATCCCGTATGCCATCCAGAACAGAATAAATGATCCAAAAATGCCAACAACGACAAAAAAGATATCATTGTTGACATATGGTGCAAGACCGGAAATAAGGGCAATCACCAGAATAAGCTCAAGAATACCATGCCCTAGAATTAAAAGTGGTCCGGCAATCATGCCTCTTTTCGTACTATGGCTGATTGTCGCTGTCAATAATGGGCCTGGCATCATCGCACCTGATAATGCAATGAGAAATGATGCGCTGAATACTGACAATAAATCAAATAAGGTCATGAATATCTCCAGATTGCAAAAATATCAGATTTTATATTCCTTAAAAATTAATTACCATATCAGCCTCATTACCACACTGAGAACATGTTCCGGAGGCATTCAGTTTAACGTTTTCATGTTTCTTTTCTTTTTTTTCAACAGCCGATTCGTATTCGGTTAATGAACATGTAATTTCCATTTCAGCTTCGTTTCCACAATTGTGGCATACACATGTTTGTTTAAAATTTTTTTTCATTATTATACTCCTTACTTTAAGTGTTAAATGTTAGAAAGTTCGCTATTGCTTAACAAAAAAACCTTTTTTTTTGGCATATCCAAGTTTAAATCCTAATATTTTTGTCCATTTTTTTGATGTTTTTTCAAAAAAATCAGTTTTTTGAATGTCTGTATAAGCCTTTTGCCATTTTTCGACAATATCTTTGGAAGTATCTTTGGAAAGCATGATATAGCTTGAAGCCTCTTTAAAGACATAAGCGATTTCAATTTCATTCATGCCATAACCAAGTTTGTTCAAAATCGGTGGGGCTTCAATATCAGATGAAACCCACAAATGAAACCTGTTTCTTATTAATTTTTTCAGGTTCAGTTCATGATTGGCCACTTCCTGAACTTTTACCCCCTGGTCCTTAAAAAATTTTGTGCGCCAATCTCCACGCATAGATCCTATATTTAAATTTTGTACCTTGATCTCATTAATATTTGTAATGTTATAGGCTTTCCCTTTTTTACTCCATAGCGCATGCTTACGGGTTATTACAGGCCCAATGAAGAAAAATCCATGATTAATTCTTTCCTGAGTGCGACCAGCCGTAAATATGACAACGTTGGGCACTTCTTTCGCAATTTTATAAGATCTCGCCCAGGGTTTTACTTCGATAGTTACATTGAGATTCAAATATCTTTTTATTTCCTCAATAATATCAACAGTGGTTCCAACAAATCTATCCTGATATGTATAATTCGTTGGGGGTTCTTCTGTCGTTACAATTCTGATTTGAGAATGCTTCTTAACAAGTTCGTCTCCCATACATACACCAAAATGAATAAAGAAGCATAGTAAAATAACAGGAATAAATTTAGAATTACACATCGTTAAAGGCCTTATTAAGATTTACTTTACACATATGAAATTATGAACGTTCTGGAACGTCATACGGCAATAATATTTCAGTTTATTTATTGAATAAATTATACTTGATGAATATTTTTTTGTAAATCGTTATTTATATAAATACAACAAGGGGTTTTAAATAACCTGGAAGCGTATGCAGGTATTTAATATTTGGATAAAAAGAACTTCCACATTTATTGGTTACGTTTTTGAGTTAATTGTATTGTAGAGACATAGTACTTCCTATGTCTCTACGCTATTATTCTGAGTTAATCATCAGAATTGCGGCCACGATATGGAAAAATGACAAGCTTTCGGTAATAACCCGAACCAATACTTTGTGTTTTCAATGAACTATCATTTTTTAAGGCCAAATGGATAATACGCCTGTCGTGTGCATTCATGGGACTTACTGTTTCAGGGCGTTTTGATTTTTTCACTTTATCTGCCAGACGTAGTGCCAGCTTGGTCAGATTTTCTTCTTTGATGCGAAGATAGCCCTCAACATCAATTCGTACACGTAGTTTTTGTTTAAAACGTGTTTTATTAACAACTTTGTCGATTAAAAACTGCATGGCTTCCAGGGATTGGCCATGCTTGCCAATCAGTACTGCGGTATTTCCACCCTGAATATGAAAAAATATCTGTCCACGTCGTGCAGATGGTATCACTTTTGCGTCCTCAGTGATCGCGTCAACAATTCGCTTAAGTACATTGTATCCTTTTTGGACATATTCATCTGACAGAATGGGATCATCTGTATCCCCGGCATCATCATGTTCATTTTCTAATGACAAACTTGTTTCGGATACTGGTGGATGAGATGGTTTGGTGTCATCAATAATATCTTTCTTGTCTTCATCCGTGGCTTTTTCTTCGGTTCGCTTTTCTTGTCTTTTTGGATATGAATCCAGAGAATGAACACGAATTTTTGCTTTTTTGGATCCGACCAAACCAAATATTCCCGTAGAACCATATGAGATGACATCATACTTCAATTTATCTTTTGAGACACCTAATTCTTTACTTGCCTGTCTTACTGCCTCATCAGCGGTTCTACCGACAAATTCAATGTAATTCATTCAACTAACCTCCGTTTACTCATATTTCTTGTTAATGTAGTATTGCTGCAAAATAGATGCCACGTTATTGACCAGCCAATACAGGACTAAGCCTGCAGGAAAATTGATAAAAATAAATGTAAAGAATATGGGAAGAAACATCATCATTTTGGCCTGATTCGGATCTCCCGGTGCGGGCGACATTTTTTGCTGAAGAAACATTGTCCCCCCCATAATGATTGTCAAAACTGGAATACCATATGGCTCCTGCATTAAAGGAATGTATCCCTCAAACTGAAACAATCGATCCGGTGCTGACAGGTCGTTAATCCATAGAAAGAATGGGGCATGACGAAGCTCAATTGCCTGATAAAGCATACGATACAGCGCAATAAAAACTGGAATTTGAAGCAACATCGGTATACATCCGCCCAATGGATTGACTTTGTAGGCGCGATAGAGATTCATCAACTCCTGATTCATTTTTTGACGATCATCTTTGTATCTTTCCTGTAAAGCTTTCATCTTTGGTTGAAGCTTACGCATTTGATTCATGGATTGATAACTTTTGTTACCCAACGGCCAAAAAAGAATTTTTATCAATATTGTCAATAAAATAATCGCAATACCATAATTGGGTATAAATTGATAAATGAGATTCATCAAATATAAACAGGGCCTTGCAATAATATCAAACCAGCCAAAATTAATAATTTCATGAAAATTATTTTCAAAACCACTGAGTAATTCGAGACTTTTTGGCCCAAAGAAAAGACTAAAATTATACAACATCTGCTTTTGTGACTCAATATTGGCATGGGGCATTTGTAAATCAATCTGAATTATTTCTGAATCACACCATATGTGAGTCTGAATATTATCCTGAGTGTCTAAAGGCAGGACCGAACTGGCAAAATAGCGATCCTCAATAGCAACCCATGATATTTTTCCCTCATGAACCCCACTGTCTTCAATATCATCAATAGCAATTTCCTCCAGCGCATTATTCAAATGAATGGCTGGCCCCTCAAAAATATATCCACCGGCATGTTCGGGGATATGATTGCGTAGTGAGACTTGAAGTTGATCTCCAATTGCCATATCAGTTGGATTTTCAATTCCAACGGTAAGACCTATCATATAGGATTCTGGATCAAAGAAATAGGTTTTGATAATTTTTATGCCCTGTGGAAGCCTGTAGACAAATTGCAAATTTTTCGGAGATGTTACCGCTATCGAATTTTGGGAAATTTGTGCCTCGTAAACAACTTTGTCAAGATTGGGAATTACATCATTTTTAAAAGAAATAAGTGCAGTTCCCAAATTTTCCAGATTAATTACATCCATAAAGGGAGAATTATCAGCCAGTGTTGTTTTATAGTTCAGCAGCGTAATGGAATTAACAGCAGCACCTCGTTCGGACATCACAGCCTTATACAAAGGGGTTTGTACGATAATCTGCTTTGCAGGCTTATCCGAAGTTTGATTGTCTGGTTGAATTTCAAGCTTTTTTTTCGGCCGATTTTTTTCAGACAAAAGCGTTTGATTCAGATTGTCTGGTTGTTTCGGTGCATCGGATAATTCGGATACAACATTTTCAGCCGGTTCTTTGGGGGGTTTTTCGATAAAATAGTTTTGCCATACCAAAAGCACGAGAAAAGAAAGTGCAATTGCAAGGAGAAACCTGATCTGTTCCATTCATCATTCTCCTGAGATTTTTAGAATAAAATCCCATCAATAATATAATCTTTTAGTTAAATTGGGTCATACCCGCCCGGATGAAAAGGATGGCATTTCAGTACGCGTCGGATACTTAACCATAGCCCTTTCCCTGGGCCATATTTTGAAATGGCCTGAGAGGCATATGTAGAACAAGTGGGATAAAATCGACACGTTGGTGGAAATAATGGGGATATTGCAATTTGATAAAAGCGAATCCACTTGACGAATATCCATTTAAAGAAAGTAGACATCAGATACCTTCTGATAAACGTTTAAACAGGGCCATTAAAGCATCAACGCATTGTTTACTGGAACGATCTCGAACCTGTCTTTTTGCAATAACATTTATATCATAATTATGTGTCAATTTATGCCTGTTCTTTCGGAAAGTTTCTCGTACCAAACGTTTAATCCGATTACGTACTACAGCATTTCCTGTTTTTCTGGTGACGGTAATCCCCAGCCTCGGCGCTTGAATTGTTGAATTTTGAGCATAATTAAAAATAAATAAATGGTTTTGAACACTTTCACCATTATGTTTTAAGGCCTCAAATTCCCAACGTTTGCGCAAGCGATAGTTTTTTGGAAATAGATACACCAAATCAGGCACTCAATTGCTTTCTGCCCCGTGCTCGACGTCGATTGATAATTCTTCGTCCTGCCTTGGTTGACATGCGTTTACGAAAACCATGCGTTCGCGCACGTTTAATACGACTTGGTTGAAATGTTTGTTTCATAGTTTTTCTCCATTCTTTTTGTTTAAAATTTTTTGAAAAATAAGATCACCACATACCATTCAGATGATTGATCGTCGCAACTTAGTATGCATTATCAATACGATCTCATATTGGGCAAAATTTATTTTTCAACGCTTTCTAAATTGCCTTGTTTGTATTATAACCTTTTAGGGGTTGGTTAAACAAAATATTGTTGCAATACAAATCACAGTTGAAGATTTTTGTCAAGCAAGAACTGGCTTCATATAATTTTTTATTCTATTCTAGAAAAACATGTTTGACATTTCCTGGATATTATAATATAAAGATGAACTTTTGAATGGCAGGTATGTATTAAAACCTGCGTTAAAAAAGAACAATAATATCTATTAACGATAAAGCAGCATGGTTAAGAGTTGTTGTGTGTAGAATGTGAAAAACTCAAAAATCCATGCGTAAGGAGAGGGAAATCATGGCAGAAGGAATTATAGAAATCAATGACAATGATTTTGACGAAAAGGTTCTTAAATCAGAAAAGCCAGTTGTTGTAGATTTCTGGGCATCCTGGTGTGGACCATGCAAAGCCATTGGGCCGGTTTTAGAAGAGATTGCCAAGGAAATGGGTGAAAAGATTGTCGTTGCGAAATGCAACGTGGATGAAAATCAAGGGACGCCTACAAAATTTGGTATTCAAGCCATCCCAACACTGATTTTCTTTAAAAATGGCGAAGAAGTTGACCGGATTACCGGTATGGTTCCAAAATCAAAAATTGAAGAATCTATCAATAGTATTGCATAAGGCATTATAATATGCACAGACCTCTTAAATATGATATGGTCGGAAAATTCATTTTGATCACCATATTATTTATAACAATAAGCTGTGCAGGTGGGCCGCCAAAAAGAGAAAAAAAAGCCAATGAACTGCTCAAGGAAGGCGAACAATTATTCCTGGCAGGTAAATATCAAATGGCTATCGACTCTTTTGAAAACTTAATTGATTGGTACCCTTTTAGTGTACATGCAGCCAAAGCAGAATTGCGGATTGCTGATGCACACTATCATCTGGGACAATATCATGATGCTATATTTGCATATGAAGGCTTTGAGCGCTTACATCCGACGCATAAAAAAGCGCCTTATGTTCTGAACCAGATAGGCACATGTTTCCTCAATCAGTTAGATACAATAGATAGAGATCAAACACCAGCCATACAGGCGGTGAGATTTTTTGACCGTATTCGCCACGAGTACCCGCAAAGTCAATATGCTATTGAGGCAAAAAACAAGATGATGACTTGTTACAAAAGCCTGGCAGAGAATGAATTTTATGTGGGATTACTTTACTATAAGGCAGAACGTTATCAGGCAGCACTCAATCGATTTCAGGTCGTGATTTCACGATATCCTGATGTTGGAGTACATTATAAAGCGATTAAATATATTGCAAAATGCCGGATTGCCATGGCCAAACGAGGTCAAAGCAGCACAAGACAAGGAGATTAGTACGCATGTCCAAGGTATGTGAAATATGTGGTAAGAAACCAATGGTTGGTAATCATGTCAGCCATGCACATAATGTCAATAAACGAAGATTTAATCCAAACCTTCAGCGTGTCCGTGCGCGACATCAAGGACAGGTAAAAAAAATAATGGCATGTACACGTTGTATTCGCTCTGGTAAAATTGAAAAGGTTCCGCGGGGTGAACAAAAAAACTAGATGAAATCATTTTTTTGTTGACAAATAATCATTAAAAGGCTATATTTTATTATTCATTAAATGATGGGTCGTTAACTCAGTCGGTAGAGTATCTGCCTTTTAAGCAGAGAGTCGCGTGTTCGAGCCACGCACGACCCATAAATATTTGTCCCCATCGTCTAGCCTGGTCCAGGACACCGGCCTTTCACGCCGGCAACAGGGGTTCAAATCCCCTTGGGGACGTTATTAAAACCCTCTCGGAAAACAATATCCGGGAGGGTTTTTTTATTTATATACAGGGTTCTCAATCATGAATATATCCATTGATTCAAAAATTCAAAAACTCTGCAAACGACCTTTGGATAGTATACCTGACACGCATCAAATCAGCCATTGTATTAATGAAATCGTACGTCATCTCAATCAAGAAAGAGATTGCCTGCTTGTCACTTCTCCGGCATCACTGAAAACCAGGATTTTGTTCGCTATTGCCTGTATCAACACGGGCCCTCAAGAAACACGAATTGTGCTTCCTGTAGATAGACCATATCTGTCATTTGCTTATGCATTGAGTCATATATGCATTCAATCATATGATACTTATTTAAATGATACCAATAAGCAATGTACTGCGCTTTTAGTTGATGAAGGCGAACTGATAGATAATCCCATTGATGGTGAACGTCTTGAGAGTCTTTTAATTGAATCAGATTCAGCTTTTCCGCTTGTGCTGGCTATCAATTCCCGGTCTAATATTGATGAGATTGCCAGATGGGTGACGCATATGAGAAAACGAAAATGTATGGTTATCCAGGCGCAGTATCCCAAAACAATCATCCCCACGTATTTAACGCATACTGGAGAATGGTTACCGCTTCTAGACAGAAAAAAACTGAATCGTAAAGTAAAAAATCATCTAAAAACAATTAAGTCTCCAATTTCTTTGAAAGAAATCTACTTCCAATGTATTGACCTGATAAGTACGCAGCAATTATTCCCAGCTATATTTGTATTGCCTGATATATCAACAGCCATAAACCTGTGGCAAAAAAATAAGGATAAGGAATCTACGCTGGGACAATACATGACAGCACCTCAAATTGTAAGAATAATGGACAACCATCCCGGACTGAAAGATAATCCATTTGTAATCAAAATGCTGAAAAAGCGGGCAGGCCTTTGTTTTAATGATCAAATCTGGATGCAATTGCTGGAAAACTTTTTTTCCCTTAATGCCTTTGATATCATCTTTACAACGATTGAAACAATCAATCAGTTGTATTGTACTGGAAAAAGCTTGATTCTCATGGCACATCCGGCGCATGATTCCAAAAATACAGACATCTCTCAGGCATTGTGGTTTGATCAACTATTAATGCGATCTGGGTACTATGCGAACTTTATGGATGAAATCCAGAAACAACAAGTCTTTTTTATTGTAACCGATTCACCGGAAGTGTCACCGGTTCATGTTAAAGATTATCTTGATACCGGCGTATTTTCATTAAAAAGTCATTTCAAATGGAATTTACAAAACGTTCAGGGAAGAATTGTCCGCCACCGATCCCCTTTGGAAGACCTTCAACAATCATTTTTAGTTGCCAGTCAGGGAGCGCGCAACAATGTTTTATTTCATGATGCGATTATGGAAATTCAAGCCGAATTTCCCCACGCCAGATGTTTACCTGTTAATGCCATGTCTTTTTTGAACAGCATTCGTATCAAATGGACGAATGAACTGGCAGAAAACCGCAAACAAGTCAAATATTCATCAGGTAAAAATCTGGAGACAAAATACCAGACAACAAAATTTCTGCTAAATTGCATTCCATGTAATGATTGTGTTCATGAATCCATATGTCATCATCGGGGATCAAAACGATTCAGAGAATTGATGGATACGTTCTATACCTTTCAGACTGACAGAGCAAATGAACATCTTTTGCTGGAAACAACAGTTCCTTGTTATTACGATTTATTACAACAGTTGGACTGGATCAATGATGATCATGAAATTACACCAAAAGGACAGATGGCTCATCAATTGCGCATGATGTCAAACCCTTTGTTGACAGAATGTCTGTTCAATAATCTGATTCCAAAGGATAATCATCGCCTGGGAGCCGCCATTTTAGCTGGTTTTTTGCCAGGTGACTGGTCTTTTCCCTCTCATATTGACTTACGATATCCATCAATCAGTGCTGTATATCAAAAATTTTGGCCCCATTTACGAGAAACGTCAACAAAAATGCTCGCATTGGGGATTTATCCACATATACCCGACTATCAACTGTCATGCATATATTATTCATTGACATCTTCAGATGAAAAATTGACATTCATTGAACAAACCAATTTGAATGAGATGATTGTAAATCTTTTCATTGATCAGGTTAATGACTGGTTATTCGCCTTAAATTGTTGACAAAACTCAAAAAAATATGTAGAAAAATATAACATTTTGCTAAAAATAATAATTTGGACTTCACGGCAAAAATACGTGCAGACGTTGATATACCTAACTTAATATTGAATGTTAAATTTTTTAAAAAATAAAATAAACTAAGAAATGCTCTGAAAATAATTTCAGAGCATTCCAGAGGAGTGTAAAATGAGTATTCGCCAAAAGATTTTTGTGCCAATGATTTTTTCTGTAATATTATTGAGCGTGATAGGTTATATTGTTGTAAACAGTCAGCTTTCAATATTAAAAACGAATAATTTCAAAAAAATTATTAATGACAAAAGAAATCAGATAAATTCATCCATCACATTTGGTGGGAAAATGCAGTTAGAAAAGGCCGCGCTGTTTTCTCGTCTGCCATCGGTTATCAAAGCTTATCAAATCGCGCATTCTGGAAATATTGACGATCCAAAAGATATGAAAGCGCAACAAGCGCGTGTACTACTTCGGAATGCATTAAAAGATCATGTACATGGATATAAATCGCTTGAAGATTCCGGTGCTTTTAAATTACATTTTCATTTGCCCAATGGACGAAGTTTATTACGTATATGGCGTTCTAAACAAACCCGTGTGAATGGTAAATGGGTAGATATTTCTGACGATATCTCAGGCTTTCGCCAGACAGTTCTGGATGTTAACCGCCTGGGGCAGTCTCAAAGTGGCATTGAATTAGGACGAGGGGGATTTGTTATTCGCGGGCTGACAATGGTGAAGGATACTGATAAAAAAATATTGGGATCTGTTGAAATATTAATGGATTTCAAGCCAGTAATGAATAATGCAATCATCTCGGGCAGCCATTCAGAAAATCTATTCTTATATATGAATGCGGACTTGTTACCAATAACAAAACGCATGCATGATACCACCAAATTTCCAGTATTAGAAAACAAATATGTATTTGTTTATGGCACTGGGGATCAAGTTGGAAAATCATATATCCGTGTGTCTCACCTGAATAAGGGTAAGAAAGGATTATTTATTGATCAAAAAGGACAATTGACACTGGGATATTTTCCAATAACAGATTATCGTTCCCGACAGATTGGTGTGATGGTTTATGCATTTAATAAAACGTTATGTGAAGCACAAATCTTTCAGTTAAATATTATTATTGTTTTGATTTTCTTCTGTGTATTGATTGTTTGTGGCGGTATCAATTATTTTATACTGGCAAAATTCATGTTAACCCCCATTTCTCTGGTAAGAGACTTTTCAAGATCCATTGCAAGTGGTGATGTTCGGTCACGAATAAAAACTGACCAGGATGATGAAATTGGAGATATGAGCAAATCACTGAATGACATGGCAGAAAATCAGATGAGAATGCTGGCGGAGATCAACGACAGCATCAATAGATTGTCTGCTTCTTCAGATGAATTATCCGGTATTTCAGCATCTATGAGTCAACGAACTGAGGCAACAGTCAAACGAACCAAAAACATGACGCGAGAATGTGAAGAAATGAACAATGCAATGGAATCTGTTGCCAGTTCAAGTGAACAGGCATCTGTCAACATGAAGGCTATTGCTGCAACAACTGATGATCTAAACAACACGGTTAATGAAATTGCGACTCATACAGGTGAAGCGCAGAAAACCATGCAGGCAGCAGTTACGAAGGCTGAATCTGCTTCAAACAGTGTCTCCACCTTAGGGGATGTTGCCGGACGAATTACACAATTTGCAGACACAATTACTGAAATATCTGAACAAACAAACCTGCTTGCATTAAATGCAACCATTGAAGCAGCCCGTGCTGGAGAAGCAGGAAAGGGATTTACAGTTGTCGCCAATGAAATTAAGGAACTGGCCAACGAGACATCAAAAGCAACGCAGGAAATCAAAAAGCAAATTGGCACGATTCATTCATCAACCAGTGAATCTGTTGAGCACATTATGGATGTAACGAGCATCATCAATGACATGGAAAAAGGTGTTTCTGCCATTGCAGCGTCAATTAAAGAACAGGTTGATGCCACCAGGGAGATATCTACGAACATATCAGAAGCATCAACTGGTATTGACGATGTTGCCAGTAACGCGGCCACAACCTTACAAATTACGAAAACATTTACCAATGAAACAGTTGAAATCAGCAATGTCGGCGATGAAATGCAATCCAATAGCCAAAAAGTGAAAAATCATGCGCAAGAATTGAATGGGATGTCCAGTGAGCTGAAAAAATTGATGAAAAAATTTACGCTTTAATCGTTTCAGCGATATACCATAACTACAGATAATAAGGAATGCTCAATGAGCATTCCTTTACAGTTCTGGTATAACTATTGCATATGTCACTTCTTAATGTATCAGACCTGCCAAAAAACTAACGTTCTGCAAGTCAACCTGCCATTAACAATAAGGTAAAATAATGCGAAACAATACTGTTTTGAAAAAATTGGGATCAGTAAACTATTGTATAACATTTCTTGTCTTTATTTGTATGTTATCTCAACCCCACTTTGCACCGGCAGCGCAAAAGAATTCTAATCGTGGACAGATCACATTGCAGCTCAAATGGTTTCATCAATTTCAATTTGCTGGCTACTATGCTGCTGAGGAAAAGGGGTTTTATAAAAATGAAGGGCTTGATGTTATTTTTCGACAAAGAGAATCTCATACGAATAATATACATCAGGTCTTGAATGGCGAAGCCGAGTATGGTATCGCGGATTCGATTCTTTTACTTTATCGCATGCGTGGTACGCCGCTTGTATTACTTGCCCCTGTTTTTCAACAATCTCCCCTCGTTTGTATGACACTTCGAAAATCTGGTATAGAAAGTCCTTACCAATTTAAAGGCAAGCGCGTCATGGTTTACCCCAAGGGAACTGATGGTATTCAGATCCGGGCACTTTTTAATGAACTTGGCATCAAAGATACAGATTATATTTCAATTCCCAAAATTTCAAATCCAGCAGCACTTGAAAGATGTGAGGTCGATGTTTATCCTGGATATCTGGCAAACGAGCCTTTCTACTTTCATCACAATAAAATCGATATCAATATTATAGATCCCAAAAATTATGGCGTAGACTTTTATGGGGACATGCTTTTTACAAGCCAGGATGAATTGGATAATAATCCGGATCGCGTGGATCGCTTTGTACGTGCCAGTCTGAAAGGATGGCAATACGCGCTTGATCACAGAGACGAATTGATTGAAATTATTATTCAAAAATATGGTACTGACAAATCGCCTGAGGCCTTACGATATGAAGCTGACGTTATTCGCCGAATGATCAAACCAGATTATATTGAAATTGGCAAACTGGATTTTGGACGATTACAATATATCGCCAAAGCATTTAAACGACTGGGATTTACAAAAAGTGACCAGATCCCCGAAGGATTTGTTAAAGATCGTCTGAGAGAGACACCTGTTCAATTAACTGATGATGAAAAAAAATGGTTAAAGGATCATCCTGTCATTCGGGTGGCAAATGAAAAAGACTGGCCACCTTTTGATTTTATGAAAAATGGCGTTGCCTGTGGTTTTTCAATTGATTATGTCAATTTAATTGCGGCTAAAACGGGTATAAAGCTAAAATTCATTAATGGATACTCATGGAAAACGCTTGTTGATATGGGACGATCAAAACAAATTGATTTGTTTCCCGCAGTCTGGAAAACTGAAGAAAGGGAAAAGTTTTTAAGCTTCCTGAAACCTTATATTGATACCCCTTATATATTGGTCACACATGAAGATGAAAAACAAATTCATAACATCAATAACTTGACAGGATATGAATTAGTTGGAATTAAAAGCTTTGCCAGTACCGATCTGGTAAAAAAATATTATCCTGAAATACGTCTTGTTGAAGTTGCCAGTGCTGCCCAGGGATTAAGACTGGTAAGTTATAAAAAAGCAAAAGCCTATTTGGGATCCTATGGTGAGACGGACTACATTATCCGAAAAAACATGATTGCAAACTTAAAAATTGCCTGTGAAACCAATTTGGGGGGGCGGGTTCAAGCATCAAAACTTCACATTGCTGTCCGAAAAGACTGGCCAGAGCTATATGGGATTCTGAACAAAACGATCTATTCCATTTCTTCAGATGAACTGAATAAATTAAAAACAAAATGGATCAGTATGGAAATCAACACAACATCCATTTCTTTATTAAAAAAGGAACAGGATTGGATCAGAAAGCATAAAAAACTTCATGTGGCGTTTGATATGGATTATCCACCAGTTGTATTTGAATCACCAGATGGTTCAATCGACGGTATCAGTGGGGATTATTTAAGAAAAATTGGTGAATTACTGGGAATTAAATTTCAACCTGTCAGACAAAAGAAATTTCGCGGCAGGGTATCACCAGGGCAACATCATGCACCGGATTTCTACGCATCAATTTCTCCAACAACAGACTTGAAAAACTGGCTGAAATTCACAGATCCTTATCAGATCTTTCCTGTTGTTATCGTGACCAGAGAAGATGTCCCATATATTGGCAATCTGACTGATTTAACAGGGCATATGGTTGCAGTAGTTAATGGCTATGCAGCCCATGATATTATGAAAAGAAATCATCCCGATTTAAAATTGCTGCCAAAATTGAATATCAAAGAAGCCCTGCAATCTGTTCAAGATAATAGTGCTTTTGCTTTTATTGGAAATATGGCGGTTATCAATCATATTATTCATAGAGAAGGTCTGAGCGGACTTAAAGTCTCAGGTGGAACACCTTATAAAATAAAGATTGCAATGGCTGTTCCCAAAGAAAATGCCATGTTGTTGAATGTACTTCAAAAAGCACTGAAAGGGATACCATCACATGAAAAAAGTGATTTGAATCGAAAATGGATTCATGGCTCTTCTGAATCTCAGGTGGATTACACATTGGTATGGAAAATCAGTCTGGCTGCCTGTGTGATCGTTTTGATTATTCTGTACTGGAATCGCCGATTGCATTTTATGGCAAGAGAATTGCGCATTGCAAAAAATGAAGCAGAAAAAGCCAATCGGGCAAAAAGAGATTTTTTAGCCAATATGAGTCATGAAATACGAACACCGCTGAATGCCATCATTGGCATGATCCATCTATCATTGCAAACGAAATTAACCTCAAAACAACAGGATTATCAAAACAAGATTTACCGATCTGCCAATGCATTGCTTTCCCTTATTGAAGATATTCTGGATTTCTCCAAAATTGAAGCTGGAAAACTGGATATGGAAATTCGTGATTTTTCACTTTATGAGGTTGTTGAGTATTTATCTTCAGTGGTCAAACCAAGAAGTACTGAAAAAGGAATACAGTTTTCATTGTATGTTTCCAATAAAATCCCTCACAGTCTAGAAGGTGATCCAGTTCGTCTGGGACAGATATTGATCAATCTGGCGACAAATGCAGTTAAATTTACAGACAGGGGAGAGATTTCAGTAAGCATTCAACTATTGGAAAAAAATGATAAAAAAGTAGTTTTGGGATTTTCTGTTCGTGATACAGGGATTGGTATGACACAAAATCAGGTTTGTCAATTATTTCAAGCCTTTCATCAAACAGATGCTTCCATAACCCGAAAGTATGGTGGAACAGGCCTGGGGCTGGCAATCAGTAAACGTCTGATAGAAATGATGAATGGCTATATTCAAGTGAACAGCCAACCAGATGAGGGAACCGAATTTTATTTTACTGCAAGTTTTGGCTGGTCTGATATGAAAATATCATCAAAAAAAGTTGATATTCCAAAAGATAAGATAAAAGAGCTGATTTCAGGCAAGCATGTATTACTGGTGGAAGATAATGAAATCAATTTACAGGTGGCTCAGGAATTACTTGAAGGTGTTGGTGTAACATCCAGTGCAGCAATGAATGGAAGAGATGCGGTTTCTCGTGTCCAAAAAGAATCATTTGATGCCATTTTAATGGATATTCAAATGCCGGAAATGGATGGTTATACTGCCACGCAATTTATTAGAAATATGTCTCCCCTGAAGGACTTGCCCATTATTGCCATGACTGCCAATGCGCTGGCTGGTGAACGTGAAAAATGTATCAGTGCCGGCATGAATGATCATGTGTCAAAGCCTGTCAAACCGCTAAACCTTTTTGAAACATTGGTACGATGGCTCCGACCTGATATAGATATCAATGAGATTCACAAATCCTTATCTGTGCCAAAAAACACGACACTGCAGATAAATGAACCCCAGTCTAATAACTTACAGGGTATTGATATGAAGTCTGGATTGGCTTATATGAATAATGATATGGATTTGTATTTGAAAACATTAAATAATTTTTATAAACGATTCCATGATATTCATAAAAAAATCAAATCCGATCTTTCAGATGAAAATTATCATGATGCCGAACGTCTGGCCCATACATTTAAATCATTGGCTGGAAGCATTGGTGCAAAAAAACTTGGAATAATTTCTGCGGATCTGGAAATTGCCATTCATGAAAAAAATGAAAACAGGATATCAAGACAACTTGAAAAACTTCATGAAGAACAAAAAACAGTCATGATATCAGTGGATAAAATACTGAAACAAAACACAAGGACTGAATCAAAAAATAATTTGCACAAAAATAACACCAATACAAAAGAATTGAAAAAGCTCTTCAAAGACCTCTCAAAGCACATTGAAGAGGGCAATTCTTCTGCGATGGATTTGATTGTTTCCCTTGAAAATACTTCACAATCAACTGACGTGTCGGATGATATTCGCGAATTAAAAACTCAGGTCGATGATTATGAATTTGAAGCTGCCAGCATCACCTTGAAAAAAATTGGTAAAAAATTGGCATTATAAAAATTCACCCAAAAAAGAGATAATATTAATGAGTAACACAAATAATCAAGCAAAAGTACTGATTGTTGATGATGAAAAAATGAACCTTGATGTTCTGGTTGGTTTGCTTAAACCCTATTATAGAACAGTGGCTGCCAAAAGCGGTGAACAGGCGTTTAAACGATTAAAAATTCTGCCTTTACCTGATCTGATTCTTTTGGATATCATGATGCCAGGTATGGATGGCTATGACGTCTGTCGCAAACTGAAGGGAGATAATACAACCCGCGATATCCCTGTCATATTTATAACAGGAAAAAATGATGAACAAGATGAGGCAAAGGGCTTTCAGGCGGGTGCTGTTGATTATATCACAAAGCCTTTCAGCCCTTTGATTGCATTGGCACGTGTCAAAACCCATATTGAATTGAAAAGACGTGGCGATATGCTGGAGCGACTCGCTGGCCTTGATGGTTTGACTGGTATTCCCAACCGAAGAAATTTCGATCAGTTTTTAGATGCGGAATGGAAACGATCTATTCGTTATCACCATATGATATCGTTAATTATTATGGATATCGATTATTTTAAGTTTTACAATGATCACTATGGCCATGCAGATGGCGATGAATGTCTCAAAAAAGTTGCAAATATCATTTCAAAATCCATGATTCGCAGTACAGATCTATCTGCAAGATATGGTGGAGAAGAATTTGCCTGTGTCCTGCCAGAAACTGATTTTGAGGGGGCCATAACCACTGCACAACGCATTATGACATCCATTCAAAACATGAGAATCCCACATGCGCAATCGCAGATTGCAGATTATGTAACTGTCAGTATTGGTGTTGCCAGCTTAAGACCGCAAGAAAATGAAAATGCATTGGATCTCATTGAAATGGCGGACAAGGCATTGTATGAAGCAAAAGGAAATGGAAGAAACCAAATTGCGGGCAATAAGAGATAAGCTTACGATAGTATCAGATATTACCATTAAGCATTCTCAATGTTTTTTCAGGTTGACCTGATGTCATTAAAGCGGTTCCAATCAGAAAGGCATTAATTCCCTCTTTTGTAAGGAAAGAAATTTGGTCTGATGTGGACACACCACTTTCTCCAACCACGCAAATAGAATCAGGAATTTCTTTTCTGAGTGTTGCACAGGTATTGATATCTACCTGCATGGTTTTCAAATTGCGATTATTAATACCAATCAATTCAGGTTGCAATTTCATCGCGATAGACAATTCATCTTCATTGTGAACTTCAACCAGCGGAACCATTCCATAGTTCATACTCAAATCAAACAATGATTTCAGCTTTTCCAGACTGAGTGCTGCTACAATCAACAATACTGAATCTGCACCCGCTGCGCGGGCTTCGACAATTTGAAAGGGGTCAATAATAAAATCTTTGCGTAAAACAAGAATATCAGTTGATTGCTGAATCGTTTGAAGATCATCGATACATCCATTAAAATAATTACTTTCGGTCAGAACCGAAATCGCCACAGCACCCCCACGTTGATATTGATTGGCAATGTCAACAATATCTGCATCGGCAAGAATTGTTCCCCTTGATGGGGATGCTTTTTTTATTTCTGCAATGACTGGAATATGTGGACATGATCGAATTGACTTTACCAATGATCGCGCTGGCGGTTGTTGTTTTGCAATGGCAATTAAGTCTTTTTCACTGGTTCGCTTTTTTAACGTTATTAAAGCTTCTGTTTTTTTATTTAGAATTTTTTGTAGAATTGTCATTGGGATACCTTGAATAAAAGTTTGGATTAGTTAAATAATTCCATCAGAAACGTTTGGCGCGTATTTTCAGTCCGCATCATCGCAGCCTGAACCTTCGAAAGAATTTGATTTTGTTTGTTTTCTGAAATATCAGCGGCAAAATCGGTATCCATCACAGCGGATTGGGCACGAGTGTGTGTAATGGCTGAGCTTTGAAGTTCATTCATGGCATTTTCAAAACGATTTTTAGTCGCACCCAGATCACTGCGTGTGCTGTTAATTGTTTCAAGGGCATTATCAATATTCTGTATAGCATCACTGACACCATTTTCAGACGTAACATCAATATCATCAATAACTTTTCGTAAATCCCCCAATTGAATTGTTACGCCATTGTTAGAATCATCACCCACCTGAACAGTTCCCGAATAACTGCCATCAAACAAGTTCTGACCATTGAATTGTGTATTCTCAGCAATATTATCGAATTCATTTTTTAATTGATCTATTTCTTTTTGAATATTGGCCAGATCGTTATTGCTCATAATACCATTATTGGCTTGAACTGACAATTCTCGAATACGTTGAAGAATATCACTACCAGCACTCAACGCAGCATCAGCAGTTTCTGTAAGAGAAATACCATCACCAAGATTTCTGGCCGATTGATACAATCCATTGACTGTCGCTGTTTGACGTTGTCCAATGGCAAAGCCTGCCAGATCATCAGATGCTCTATTAATTCGGGAGCCACTTGAAAGTCGGCTGATGATATCTTGTGTCTTTTGAAATGTTGTGTTAATTGCGTTTGTTTGTATTGTCATTGCTGTCCTCCTTGTTTGATAAAGATATTCAGGTAAGTTAAAAAAATACATTCCCCATTTAATAGAATGCATTCCTTATTTTAATCATTTATGTTATCATAATTCGGCCTGTTAACTGAAAAACTTGATCTATTGATATAACTTGACTTTTAGGAGTATTTGAATAATTAGTTCATTATTTCTGAAATGAGGAACTTATTATTTAAGTATTCCTAAGCACCCTTTTATGAAATATTATTGATGGAAATCTAAAGCTTTAGCCTGGTTCGGCCCTATTTTCACAATCAGATGCTTACAAATGTGCGGGATTGGCTGTTAAAAATTTCAAAGCAGGGATGACCTGTATGTTATCCGGGATTAATTCATTTGTCCATTCAGACAACACCAGAAATGATTTTGCTTCTGGATATTGTTTTTGTGCATTCATCAGACTTCTTGTTTCTCTTGCTGCTGTTTCAATGGAATGAACAGTATCTGAAACATTTACAAAGTAACTTTGATTATCTGTGTGATACAGAAAATCGGTTTCATATTTATTTTGATAATAATAAATTTCTTTGACGTTCTCACATGTTCGTAAATGAAGATAAATGATGTTTTCCAATTTGCGGCCAATATTTTGATTAATTTCAATGCCAAAAATTTGCATCAATCCAGTGTCAATTATATAATATTTTGATGGATTTTGTTGTTTAATTCTTAATGATTTTGAATATTTTTCAGTTAAAAATACGATATACACCTGGCGTAAATATTCTAAATATTCATAAAGTGAGTTTTTGGAAAGTGTCAGACCTTGAGATTTAAGCGTTTGAAACAATTTGTTTACACTACATAAGGCCGCAGGATTTGTAATCATGTGTTTCAACAAGTATTTTAACAGGTATTGATTTTTTAAGCTGAATTGTTCAACAAGGTCTTTATAAAAAATGAGATCCGCATATTCTTTCAGTATTTTTGTCCTGATATGATTATCAGTTTCAAGCACAACTTCAGGAAAACCGCCCCAACTGATATAATCAGTTAATGCATTCGACATTTTTGCCTCTGATGATGTCAAATAAGGCTTAATTTGAATTCCTTTTATTTGTAAAATTTCTTGAAATGATAGTGGAAAAACTTCATAGTGAATCACTCTACCGCGCAAAGCTGTTGAAATTTTATGGGTAATCATTTCTGATGATGAACCTGTAACATAAATATTTATGTTTTCTGTATCAAAAATTCGACGAACATATTTTTCCCAATTCGTGATATGTTGGATTTCATCTAAAAATATGTATTTGGGGGCCGTTATATTTTCTGGAAATAACTCATAATACGCATTTAATATAAGATCCATATCCTGCAATTTGACTGGAAACAAACGATCATCCTCAAAGTTAATATAGATGATCCGATCCATTGGCACGTCATTGGCCATTAATTCTTTGATTGTCTGAAACAACAAATATGTTTTACCGCTTCTTCGAATGCCAATCACTGCAATGACTTTTTTGGTTTTCAAAGGCAGTTTCAATTTTCGTTCATACAAAGCAGGAATGCCTTTTTCATGAAAATTTTGGATAATATATTTTATGGTTTCCTTGTTCATAAGGAAACAAATAATATGATGTTTCCTCTTTGTCAAGGGAGTTTTACTACATGGTGCTTGATGTATAGGTCTACGGTCCTCAGTGTTATTTGCTCCAAATATTCTTTTTGCGACTGACATAATACATATTGGTGGAAATGATCTTGCCATAATCTGATTCACCATATGGGTTATGTTTGATTTGCATGGTATTATGCTTGAAAAAGCGGTTTGGCTTTATTCGTTTGCTCCAAATCAACAAGCCCAAGGCACAATTGACGTCTTGAAATAGATGGATGCCCATGATTTTCAAAAATAAAATAACATAAACATGCTGCTTGCATTTTTCAAACATTTATATTACATAAGACGAATAATCATAAGGTTTTAGATTTTCAAAAATTATTTGTTTGTTTCCATATTCACTGGGATAATCAAAAAAAGGAGTTAAGCATGGATGCTATCAATATTGAAAATATCATTAATCAGATAGATGATGATCGGATGACATTTATAGATCGCATTGAAGATCCATACAAGTTGTGCGAACAAATGGTTGCAATTGCAAATACCAATGGCGGAATGGTGATTATTGGAATTGATCGATCGGGTAAAACTCTGAACCTGTCTCAGGACGATATCATCAGTACCATGCGAATGATTACGCAAGCATCTTTTGAACTTATTCAACCATCAATCTTTCCAAAAACACAAATTGTTGACTATTTGAATACCAAAGCAATTGTGATTAATATACCCTATGGATTCCAAAAACCCTATTGTACGATCAGTGGTCGATTTTTGATCAAAAAAAATAATGATATTCAGGAGATGGATCTTGATGAACTCAGAGAGCTGTTTCAAGAAAAAATGGTAACCCAGGCAGATCAAATGATCATTGAAGGACTTGATCACACTCAAATAGACGTTGATAAATTTAAATCCTTTTTTAAGAAAAAATTCCAGATTACGATTCCCGAGCATATTCCACTCATTACGATACTGGAAAGCATGAAACTGGCATCCAATGGACAAATCAATACCTCAGGCATGCTTTTGTTTGGACGCTATCCCACAGAACATTTTTCTTTAAGTCAAATCGTTGCAATGGCATTTTTTGGAAACGATACATCGGTTCTGGAATATCGTGATAGTGATAATTATGAAGGTACTATTCCGCAATTATTTGAAAAAGGCTTGGCGTTTATTGAAAAAAATTTATCTGCTGCTGTGGAAGACAATTCTTTACTCAAAGAAATTCCCTCATATGTCATTCAAGAAATATTGATCAATGCATTGGTACATAGAAGTTATTATATGGATTATTTTACCAGTGCCAATACAGTAATTTCTATTTTTGATGATCGTCTTGAAATCGAAAGCCCGGGCAATTTGCCTGATAATTTAAGCATTGACTCGATTAAGAATGGCAATGCATTTCAGCGCAATCCAACCATTTCGGGTTATTTAATAGATATCATTCCCTTTCGGGGAATTGGATTGGGATTGTCATCCATTGTTGCGGATTATCCAGGAATCACGTTGATTGATGATCCCGATTCCGATCAGTTTAAAGTCATTATCAGAAGACCTAAATAATAATGTTAAAGAAAGGAAAAGAAATTCATCATGAAACCATATTCAATAGCACTTGCCGGAAAAGGGGGAACAGGAAAAACAACCCTTGCCGGCATGCTGGTTAAATATCTTATTCACAAAGAAAAAACCCCAATATTGGCAGTTGATGCCGATTCTAACGCCAATTTTAATGATGTTTTGGGAGTTCCAATAAATGGAACGTTAGGTGATGCGCGTGAATCCATGAAAAAAGGAGATGTACCTTCAGGTATGACCAAAGATGTTTTTATGGAAATGAAAATGCAGGAAGCTGTTGTTGAAACAAATAATTTCGACCTGATTGTCATGGGACGACCTGAAGGGGCAGGGTGTTATTGCGCTGCCAATACATTGTTGACAAATTTTTTGGGAAAATTAACCGACAATTATCCGTATATGATTATGGATAATGAAGCAGGTATGGAACATATCAGTCGATTGACCACGCAAAACGTTGATGTGATGATGTTGGTTTCTGATGGTTCTGTGCGTGGTGTAACAGCCGCTGTTCGGATTAATGAGCTTGCTAAAAGTTTGCATATTGGTATGGGAAAAAGTTTTTTGATTATCAATCGGGCAAAAAATGCACCATCAGAAACGATTATTAATATTATCAAAGATGCCAGCATTACATATGCCGGACACTTACCCGCTGATGATACAATTTACGACTATGACATGGATGGCAAAGCAACCATAAATCTGCCAATGGAAAATATTTTTGTACAGGCGGCTTTTGAAGTTTTTGACAAATATTTAACGCTTGATTAGCACATTTTATTATGATGCTTAAACAAGGAGGTTTCCTGTGTATTCAAAAAAAAAATTTTATGGTGTTATTTGCTTCGTATTGATCATATTTATGGTAAACAATGCCTCTGGAGACCAGATTATTTTGGTTGCTGATGAATGGTGTCCATACAATTGTAATCCACAATCAAAGGATAAGGGCTACATGGTAGATCTTGCCACGCAAATTCTAGGTGAATCCGGACACACTGTGAAATACATGGCCATCAACTGGAGTCGATCAATTATAAAGTCAAGAGAGGGAGAATATAATGGCATTATTGGGGCGAGCAAGGCTGAGGCTCCTGATTTTATCTTTCCGAATGAACACCTGGGCATTGCAAATAACCATTTCTGGGTTAAGAAGGGTGATCCCTGGCGATTTAAAGGCATTAAATCATTAAAAAACAGATGGCTTGGCGTTATTCAGCATTACGATTATGGTAAGGAACTGGGAGACTATATTAAAAAAAATGAGGGGAAATTTGCTGTTCAGATCAGAGCAGGTGATGATGCCCTGGATATTTTGATCAGAAAGTTAGCCCATGGCCGAATCAATACCTTGAATGAAGATAAAAATGTTTTTATGTACAAGATAAAAATGCTTAAACAAACAAATATGTTTGAAGATGCCGGACATGATTTGACACCTGTTGAAGCCAATTATATTTATGTTGCATTTTCACCCTTCTTTTTAAAAAAGTCCACTAAATATGCAAAAATTTTGAATGAGGGACTTATCAAGTACAGAAAAAATGGCAAGTTGCAGAAAATATTGTCAACATATGGTTTGACCGATTGGAAATAATTGTAAAAAACTTTGATACTGGAGATTATTAATTATGAATCTAAAAAATACCATCCGAAGTATCCCCCATTGGCCAATTGAATCAGTAACGTTTAGAGATTTAACCACACTCATGCAAAATCCAGGGGCCTTTAAGTATTCATGTGATGTTTTATATGAACGATATAAAGATCAAAATATTGATAAAGTTGTTGCCATAGATGCACGTGGTTTTGTCTTTGGCGGCGTACTGGCATATAAACTTGATATCGGGTTTGTGCCGGTTCGCAAAAAGGGAAAATTACCCTCATCAACTATTCAGGCTGACTATACTCTGGAATATGGTGTCAATACCGTTGAAATGCATAATGACAGCATTTCAAAAGGTGAACGTGTTGTCATTGTTGATGATCTTATTGCCACCGGTGGAACCATTGCTGCAGCAGTAAAACTGGTTGAACAACTTGGCGGAAAAATTATTGAATGCGCATTCGTTGTTGAATTACCTGACTTGAAAGGTCGTGAAAAAATTTCTGAGCAGGCTGTTTTCTCCATGGTTCAATTCGAAGGTGAGTAAGCTGAAAGAATTGAGATCAACACAAATTAAAGCCAATGTGATCCTGTTATTTACTGCAATCATCTGGGGATACACATTTGTGGTCCAACGTGCAAGTATGTTGCACGTTGGACCTTATTTATTCAATGCCCTGCGTTTTATGCTTGGTTCTCTATCATTAATACCTGTTTGGTTTCTTTTCAGGAATCGCATGACAAGATTCAGGCACACACCTTTACGTTCAACATTCGTATGTGGATTATTTGCAGGTCTTGCGATTTTTACCGGTGCCTCATTACAACAAGTCGGTCTTTTAACCACAACTGCTGGAAAATCCGGATTTATTACTGGTTTGTATGTTATTATCGTTCCGGTTATTGGTATTTTTTGGGGAAGTTATCCGGGTTTACGAACATGGATTGGTGCTGTATTTTCGGCAACAGGCTTGTATTTCCTATGTATGACAGAATTGTTGACAATTTCCTGGGGTGATACATTGACATTATTGTGCGCAGTATGTTTTGCCATTCATGTGATAATGATATCAGCATTCACACAAAAAAACGACCCCATTCTGCTTTCAATGATTCAATTCGCGATTTGTTCATTTCTTAGTTTTATCATTGCAGCATTTACCGAACCTATCAAGATAGCAGGTATCTTAAAAGCGGGTACGGCAATTTGTTTTTGCGGTTGTTTTTCAGTGGGTGTGGGATACACATTACAAGTTATTGGACAACGTAATGCGAATCCAACACATGCAGCCATTATTTTATGTTCAGAGGGTGTTTTTGCGGCATTGAGCGGATGGCTTTTTTTAGATGAACAGATGACATCCAGGTCAATTTTGGGTGCTGCCCTGATGTTTATTGGGATGATTATATAGCACCGGGCGCATTTCCAAAAATCCAGACTTTCCTAATCCTAAGGAATGCTCGGAAAATAACATGCTCATTTTTCTTGATCGTTCAAAAAAATAAGGTCGTGTAGAGACGTAGCATGCTACGTCTCTACATTACATTTACCTCAAAACGAACAATATCAATAATATCGTCAAATTAATATGAACGATTTCGGCAATTGCAAGAACAGCGTAGGGCTAAAGCCGGCTTTAGCCGGCTTTAGCCCATAGCCGTCAGGTTAATAGCAAACAGTTCAATTTCAACGGCTCAAGTTCCCCCCTTGAGGGGGGTTAGGGGGGTGTTCGTGTTTCTGCCTCGTA